>JAAUYG010154118.1_pt1 | contig 14456 bp, 8 predicted proteins | sample 7278091 | NCBI WGS metagenome assembly JAAUYG01 (sample SAMN14350201, study PRJNA611818) | marine sediment metagenome | isolation source: surface marine sediment (0.6m) | place: French Polynesia: Moorea | collected 2018-08
GTAGTAGTAGTAGTAGTAGTAGTAGTAGTAGTAGTAGTTATAGTAGTAGTAGTAGTAGTAGTAGTAGTAGTAGTAGTAGTAGTAGTAGTAGTAGTAGTAGTGATGGTGGTGGTGGTGGTGATGGTAGTAATAGTGGTAGTAAAAGTAGTAGTAGTAGTAAACCCCCCAACCAATCTAGCCAAATAAACGGCTGCTATAGCTATAGTTAACTCCCCGCGGGTCACCATAATGCAGTGTAATGGGACGAATACTACCTCAATGTTGTTGTTTATAGCGACCGTCCCCAATTTGTGATAAACATCACTATATATTATTTGTCCGTCCACACGGTGGAATTCGAGTTGAGTGTAGCCAGCTGGCAATGGCCTCTGTCCCTGTTAGTGGGTATATGTAGTAAAGCAGGCTGGCAGGCCAGGAATTCTAAAGGCTGCTAACGTAACCCAAACAAACGGCTATACCTGGCAGAACGAGGATGACCTCTGTACCTACTTGTCCACATAGGTGTGAGGTTAATGAAGCCATTTATACTACTTCCGTTGACAAGTTGACACATTATATAGAGACAGCGAGAGAGAAAGAGAGAGAGAAGGGGGCAGGTGTAACATTTACGTGGTTTTGGTGTTTCGTGATGTTTATGTAAGCGATAAATATCCTTGTGGCATTAACGTCTACACTTTTAAACAATTGTGTAATACAGGCACCAAAGGATATCCGATTGAACGTCGCTTTGCCTGAGCACATCCGAATTTTAGGCACATGTAGCTGGCGTACCCATGGTGGGCTTTCCGTTCCTGTTGTATGAAAATAGGTTACGCAATAACCAAGGCAGGGCTGAATGTGGCTGTAACATGTAGCATTTGATAACAACATGTCAATCAGGTCAGAACGGCCTGGGTGGGTCATGATTTGAAGCTGTACCCCCAATCCTACCGGGTTAATCAACATTTTAGCTACGGTGGCTAATGGAGACAAATTTCCCCAAGAAGCGACATTTGTATATGCACTGCATGAACATTTGCGTCATGTTTGGTACATGTATATGGAGGCAAAGCTTACAGAATTGTTCAGTTTCTCCAAGGACTCGAATAGAAGAGCAGGGTTTTATACGATACTGAAGCACCTAAGCAAATACAGTGTATACAGGGACAGATCGTCTAGATCTAAATATGCATGAACCATATGTACATTAACTGGGAATTTAACAGCGGTATACTTTCAATTTTGAATCCTATAAAGAGATAAAATTGTACATGCACATATGTGACTAATCTGTACACAACTCTTTCCCCACAGAGACTCCGACAAGTGCTGCTTGGTGTCTCTGGGGGTCACTGTGGGTTCCAGGTGACTCTGGGGGTCACTGTGGGTTCCAGGTGCCACCTGTAGCTAAAAGGTAGAGGTAGCACTCCCACCGCTGCCAAGGTCACCAATGACCTGGAGGATATGTTAGCACCGATCCCTAGTTTGTATTACCTCGCAGGTGTCAAACACTTCATGCACTTGCCAGTTGCCTCGATATGTGGCTAGCAATACAGCAATGCCTGCTATGTAAGCTCTCCCGATAGCCGCATAACCGGGAGCCAAAACAGGAAAAAGGTCACATACCCCTCGGTGCATTTAGTGTCATTACATAAACTCGATATATATTAGGTGTCCGTGTGTGTTCATAGCGTAAATACGTCTAAGCCCCCTTGAACAGGAGCCGGTAGGTCTGCTACCGGTTGGCTCTGCTCCCTGAATACCAAACCTTTCTGTATGATATAAAAGCAGCGGGCATGTCAGCGTCAACCCTGGACGGAGGACAAAACAGGGGCGAGGGCTTTGTTATACAACGTACATTTGTACTTACAGGAGGTTTCTTCTAGAATGGAATTGCATTGAATACTCACGGGGCGATGTGACATTGAAGCAGCGGTCTCTCTCTCTCTCTCTCTCTCTCTCTCTCTCTCTCTCTCTCTCTCTCTATTTGATAATTTTTTACTGCAGGTATGCAGAAGTGCTACTCAGTGTAACGAACTCCTATCAAAAATGCACGTTGTCCAGTTATACCAGTTATCCCCTAATGTCACTGTCTGACACTTACTTAGACTATAGATTGTGGGCAAAGAGCAGCCAGAAGACATCAGTGTGATTAGCACATGCCTAGCCTCAAAGGTGATGTCCTCAAGAGTACCAAACCTCTCAGCATTGAATTGATTCGGCAAGCTCACAGTGCACGACATGGCAACGCTCTCAATTCAGACTTTCTGTCGTTTCCTTTTACCCATAACCCAGGTCAGGCATGCATCTCTTGCATCTAACAATGAGTCCCTAACTTAACCCGTACTTACAGACGATTTACAATGTTTAATTTTGACGTCCCACGTCATTCTTTGACGTTCTAATCAAACGCCAATACGTCAAGTACGTACTTACCGTACCGTGAATGTGTCATTCAGCCAGCTATCCCACTGCTGTCCGGATACCACGCTTCCCCGCCAGTGGTCGTACGCCGGCGGTGACACCTCTCCGACAGAGCCTGAGCGATAATAACAGTAATACAACTACTAAACGTTACCGCCTCTGGCCGTAACCGAGAATTAGCCGACAGCAAAGGGGTAGTTTAGTTGTCAGGCTGGCGATCTTGTTACCGCGGTGCTATATGGACGCTGGCCAGATGGAGAGGGCGGCCGAGGGTGCGTAGCTTCCGGTCCAAGTGGCTGCGAACGGCGGCACTGGTCAATGTGTGGGATCAGGTGTACGGGCAGGTCACCGTCGACTAGTCAGTTTGTTCACTGATCGCAGCGCTGCGAGCTAAACGAAGAATGAATCGCAGATCTTATTATCAATAGCTGTGTTTGCTAGTGTGCTGTCGTTTTGAATGACGAACGGACGCGTTGGCCTGTTGTGACAGCGACACCCTCCCGCCAGCCCCTGGGGCCTGTATAGAGAGACGACATGCCGCGCCAGCCGCGGCATTGTCCTCGTATTTATACATCCAAACACTGGCCTGGCCCAGCTAGCGGGACAGCGAGTTACGGACGGACGGACGGACAACCGGTAGCAGTAAATGAAATTCCTCCGATACAGACGGCAGGGACAAAGTGTCTGTCTCAGGGGACTCAGGTGTCGCATATACCGCTACAACACCATGTTGTGGCGGGGCTACGTAAGACACCAGGGCCATAGCCACTGCTACACCCTATGATATCAGGGCTGTGCCTACCTTGGTGATAGCAGGGCTGTGGCTGCCTTGGCAGTAGCAGGGCCGTGGCTACCTTGGTGCTAACAGGCCATGACTACCTTTGTAGTAGGGGGCCGTGGTTACCTTGGTGATAGCAGGGCCGCGGTTACCTTGGTGATAGCAGGGCCGTGGTTACCTTGGTGATAGCAGGGCCATGGCTATCTTGGTGATAGCAGGGCCATGGTTACCTTGGTGATAGCAGGGCTATGGCTATCTTGGTGATAGCAAGGCCTTGATTACCTTGGTGATAACAGGGCCATGAATACCTTGGTGATAGCAGGGTCGTGGTTACCTTGGTGATAGCAGGGCCGTGGTTACCTTGTGCGCTTTGTTTCACAGTCCGCTTTTCTAATTCTTGCCCTAGAAGTTGCCTTTCGATTCTCTGGCTTTGATTATTCCCAAGTTCAAAAATATATTTGTTAGCTTCTTGATCCCCCTCCTACTTCTTCTTCTTCTTCTTCTTCTTCTTCTTCTTCTTCTTACCCCTCCTCCTACTCCTCCTCCTCCTTGTTCTTGTTCTTCTTGTTCTTCTTGTTCTTCTTTTTCTTCTTCTTCTTCTTCTTCTTCTTCTTCTTCTTCTTCTTCTTCATCTCGTCTTTTTTGTTTCTTATGTTCTGTCTTTCTTCTCCTGCTCTTTCATTTCGCCTTTTCTCCCTTTTCTTTCTTTCTTTCTATCTTTCTTTCTGTCTTCCTTTTATTCTTCATCTTCTTCATAGACTCCGACAAGCCGACACTCTCGACCGTTTGGTACATTCAATAAATTAAAATACGTTAGGAGATCCGTTACTCGGTAATTTAAAGCTAAATCTGTTCCCGTGCCCACTGCCGAGGGCATGGGGACCCCACGACACACGATGTATTAAAAAAGTTAAACTCTGCGAGGGCGGATAATAAATATCGTATTACAACCTACATACATACACAGGGTCATGTCTTCAACCAGTTGACAATACTTAGACTTCATGGAAAAAGATAAATTCTCAATCCCGTGGCAAGGGGAGAGACGGAGCAAACAAAGGAGTCGGCTGAGGAGTGTAGCTCCGACCTCTGTATACTGGAGAGAGACTGATGTATGCCGGGGTTTGACAGTGGGCCGATGATGGGGTCAGACGTGTAAAGAAACTGCTGACCCCAATAAAGTGACCGTCAATTACCGCTGATAGGGTGGAAGGGGCAGACTTCTGTTGTGCTGGAGGGAGCATTGGTCAGACGACAGCTAGCTGGTTATGATGTCCCATAGGGGATCATAGGTGGAAGGATCTCAAGGACAAAGAGCGAGCAATGATGACACCCAAACGGCATATCCAAGTGGCTACAACCGACTTGCCTTGTATACTTACTCTCTTGAAGTTGTTTTGTGTAGCACTCCGCCCCCTTCCCCACGTTCCGAGTCCTTTAACGCTTCCATGGTAACCATTGTTGTCAGGGCGTCTATTACTGTCCAAGACCATGTGCGCATTTCTGAAACGACTCACCAACGAACAATGCGCTGGACACCGGCTTTATTAGCCCTTCATTAAGGAATTTAGGTATCGGGTGACACACCTTACTGTCAACCCCCTTGGGACACCGCTCAGGGACACAATGGTAAAGTCTGCTGTGTTCAGGTATGGGGGCCTTTGAGGGTGATTTTTTTTTTCTTGAAGTGAATAGGCTAGCTTCCTACCGGTACTTCAATATCGTTTCTTGATTCTTGTCCAGTGCCTTCTATATTTGGGACAGCGAAGTGTCAGCAGAGATTATTATTATTAAAGACTTGTGTTTTTGCATCTCTTACTTTCACTGTCCACGTTGTATTTCTACATGTGCTATCTATTTCTGTCACACTATTGTGCTACAAGTGTACGCGTTCCATACTTGGGAAAGTTAGATTCAATGTGAGTGAGCCAGTGTGTGATCTAACTTGTAACATGGAACGAAAGACTGTTTCAGTGTGCTCCAACCTTTTACATGTACATGTAGGGAATAACTCAAGGTACATGTAAGGAACCACATGTAGCATCTTACCGCAGTGAACAATTGAGACTTATCTTCCTTGAAACCTTTAGTGAATAATTGAATCAGTGGGATCTAGCATGCAAGATGCAGTCAGTTACTGAGTCAGTACGATCTACCTTGTAACACACAGTGAGTGACTGAGTCAGCGTGATCTAACCGTAACATACAGTGAATGAATGAGTCTGTGTGATCTAGTTGTAACACACAGTGAATGAGTCATTGTGATCTAACCGTAACATACAGTGAATGAATGAGTCATTGTGATCTAGCTGTAACACACAGTGAATGAATGAGTCAGTTTGATCTGGCTGTAACATACAGTGAAGGAGTGAGTCATTGTGATCTAGCTTGTAACATACAGTGAATGAATGAGTCATTGTGAACTATCTGTAACACGTAAGGAGTGAATGTGATCGAGTTTTAACATACGGTGAATGAATGAGTCGGCTTAATCGAGCTGTAATACACAATGAATGTCAGTGTCTAGCATGATACGCTCTTTTTAATCTAGAATATAAATGTCACGTTGTTAATATACAGCGATTAGCATACAGCGAAGTGAACATCCCCTGGGAATGGCAAGATACAGAGAATATTGATTTTCGTCTTGCAACTCAGGAAAACCGGTTAAATGGAATGCTCGGAATTAAGGAAATTAGGATTAAACTGGGAATTAAAGAACATTATAGATTAACGACAGGACAAGGGAGTAAGGACAATCAGGATTAAAGAGAAATATTAGAATGAAAAATCTAGAGAGTAAGACCAACTTTTAAAGGGTGACTGTGGGTTTTACAGACAACGGGAATCTAAAAGACAACTAGGCCTTAAGGAAAAATTGTCATTGGGGACAATAAGGAGTAAGGAGACCTGGGGATCAGTGGCCAGTTTCTCGACAAATCTTAAGTCTTTAAACGGACTTAAGTTGCCTAATTACCTTGGCAACCATTGTCTTTTTTCCATGCTTAAGATCACTCGTGAACTTCAGATTTTGCCGGCCGCAAACTGGCACCAGTTGCTTAACCCAATCTTAAATACACGGACATCACCCCTTTAAGACCGCCTCAGCGGACTCCGCTGGCTTTATTCAGTTCCCGCTACTCCAGCGAGTACAATATACATGTACATTTTTAGTCGGATCCGGAATGCAACCGCCAAGTATATGCATTTGTATTAAGTAATCTTAAGTCCTTGCTCTGTTATTTCATACAGTATGAGAGCATGATATACATCATTATGATATAGACCCTCAGCATGGTCAATGCAACCGCAAAGTGTTGAGAAATTGTGATTTTATGAGGCTATTAGTATTCTAGTTGGATTATCTTTCCTCTCAAGCCCGTTGAAGCTGCCGGTTGGAGAAGCTGTGAACAGAAGCCAGCAGCATAGGCCAGAGTCTGGTTGTGGTTGTAGTCTGGTCGGAATGGTGTTAACATAAACCATAACTGTCCTCAGCACTGTCTGCACTCCAGACAGCGTTACATTACTTCCGCCTTACAGACGGCGTTCCTATCAAAAACTAGGTCGTTAGGGTATCAAAGGTTAATAGGATTCTACGTCTGTATGCGAGCTATGGCGATATATATACCACTTTGTTAGGGGCTATACAGACGGGGGTGTGCCCAGGGATAAAGAGACAAAATAGCTAAATGGACAAAATAAAGTTTGCTTCGGGTGTAGATTTTCCATGTAGCGTGTGAAGACGACAGCCCACTCAGCCACTAACAGGTCATGATCTACACAAAAACATCCATAAACAGTCCCAGTATCCTCTTACAAATTGCACTTGTTGTCCCGTAAAGGAAAAAAAAGGTTCGCGTTTGTGTTAAGTGTCTGACTAAATCTGTCATTTGGGCAGTTTATGCACCAGCCACACGCAAGGTAAACGTTTTAATGTTCCGGGGGTTGAAAGGCGCCCATTAACTCATTTACTTTACTCCGCGGGACGAAGGAAAAAGCCAAACAGTGCCTAAAAGGTGCAAATGTTGTTCAAAGGATTAAACTGGCTGGAAATCCCTTCGGTATACATGGTTGTCTTCTAAAAGCTACAGTGTCTTTTCAGGAAAGTTTCTAGTACACAAGCCGGCCACTACGGCCTCATTAATATTCACATATTCATATAACCCGGGAGAACGTATCGAAGTGTAAAAACATCAAGACTGAAATGGTATCTTGACTACATGGTAACTGTGTTAAAATAGCACGTGTCACCTAGAGTCCACATGGCGCTAGTTTTGACAAGGGCACATGAAGACTGCGCGGCCAAATCGGGAGTTTTTACGTTATGGAGAACTTAGTACGGACTTTTTAATTTTTTTACGAAAAAAAAATCTGAAAAAAATGTAACTCGTACATCAATAACCTCCATTCTCACCTGGAGTGTATGAGGAGACTAATTAGCATTTTAAAGGCTCATTTCCGCGCGGGCTTCAAAGGTATGCATATGTCACCCCCAGAGGCCTGAATGCCACGACCTATATACATCGGCCCGCGATCAGCAGAAGGCGTTGTGTAACCGGTTCTGATTTCAAACAATGCGACATGTCAGCGGCCGGAAAGAAGCCCTCAGTCATTCGGTCGAGAGACTCTCCACCTACTCTCTGAGGCGCTATCTGATAAACGTCTAACTGAAAGTGACTCTTACAGTGTAGCTACGCTCTGTGAGAACGATGTTAGACATTGAAAGATGATTTAGGCCAATGACAAATCGTCGAATGAAAAATAAAATACATGTAATTGTATCACTGGTTCGACTGTCAGAATCCTACAACGCGAAAGAAAACAGGTGTCATTCTTGGTAGTAACCTCTTCCAATCGACGCAATAGTAATGTTGGATGACTGCTTTCAACTATTACAGATAATTTTCCCGGCACAAGTTAAAGAATGTATAGGTATATTACGATGCCACAAATGTTTTAGGTGAAAGAGAAGAGCCATATCATAAATTCTCTCAGGCATTTAAACACTGAAATAGTCAACTGACTCCTTCTGCGGCTGGAGATCATACCACTCCAGTACACAGTCATGCTTGCAAGTCGGGGTCTTTTGATTTACTCGGGCAGCCATTCTTGGTTGACCAGCAGCATGGTGTAGTCTATCGTTCATCGGTACACATGTGTAAAACGACAACCTAACCCCACCGTCAATTTCCTTGGATCGGTTGGCCATCCATGCTAAACCCTAACCATACGTAGTCTAATGCTGCAGACTAAGTCGTGGAGTCGGCTGCTGGCGCCGGGGATATCAACTGAGTGTGTGCTCAGGAGACCTAGGGTACGAGAGAGCTGTGAGTTTGTCATACAAGAAATATGTCACGGAGTTGTGGTTTTGTCCACACGGAGGTAAATCAGTGGTACACGGAGGTAAATCAGGGGTAATTTGGTAAGATGGAGTGACATTCCAACGTATGGGTTTTCACTAAAGCAAAAACTCGAGGCAATGGAACGCCAAAATGTCACAACTATCATGACTACTGCTATTGAAGGCCAGGGTTAATAGCCTACTGCCACTATGGGTAGTACTGGTTATTGACCACAGCTACGGGGGAATGTACTGGCTATTGGCTACAGCTACTGGTAAGGTTATTGCTCTACTGTTACAGGGAATAGTACTGGTTCGTTGACTTCTGCTACTGGTGTAGTAGTGACTATTGGACTACTGTTACTGCCTAGTCTATAATACTGGCTATTGGTCAACTATTCCTGGGAAAAGTGTTGATTGTTCGGCATCTACTACAAATTTGATATTTTAGTCACAAAACATTTTTCTTTTCTGTGCTTTCGTTTTCCAGGGACTTCTTGTACTGTGCATATACACTGTACATATTAATGTTACTGCTAAATGTGCTTGCGGAAATTAGGATTTGACCTTTGTGGTCAGAGAACTTGGTCTAAATGCAATTATTACATCTGGTTTTGCAGTTGGCCCACTCGGTCAGGCCAACGAGTCTGATAACAGATTCCACCCCAGAAAGAGCCACCAGAAAGCAAAAGGATCTCAACTGCAATATTTTCAGCGACAATATTATAGACTGCAAAACACAATAAAGCTCACATCTACTGTGACTCGCAGCTCATAGAAAGTACGCTCTGCATGTACGTGAAATGTGCAGCAAGAGCGAGTTTGCCTCTCAGACAGAGAAAGACTTCTGTCCGTGGATATAGCTTGGGGACTAGACGTTGAACTTGGGTTTGCACTCAGACGTTTCAGGGACATCTGTCGACCTCATTTAGACAAACCATGCATGCTGCAGAGAATGGCTTGTCCACTTTTCTTTTCAACACCGAACATTTTTGTTACATATACACTGGTCGGTTATAGGGTTCACATACACTTGCTGCTAGACTGTTCCTCTTATAGACATCCAGTGGCAAATTTTGGGCATAACATCTTGGACATCTACATGCATGATAAAGTCTTTACATGGTGTAGGTGGCAATGAAGTGTCACCATCCAGCTGTCCAATGGAACAGTGTTGTATCTCTACCGCATGATGCTGCTAATGGCCAAAAAAAGAATAAAAAAAAAAAAAAAGAAACAAGACAAAAAAGAATTAGAAAAGTAACCATTGAAGCGTGGAAACATGCAAGCTCAAGCCAAAGATTTGACTGACTCCTCCGGAATGTAAGTGTGTAAGGCCCCGCTTGATAAATTTAGAATGAGTTCATGAGGGGCCAATGATAACAATTCATGTCGATTAACAGTAAGATATAAATTAGTACACGTTATCCACATTCATGCGGCTACGGCTCACATGGCCAAAAATGTCAGATCCTGGTCAGGCGTTTGGGATGGATCCTGCAACGCCGCTGTATTCTGCTGGTGGGTAGCTAAACGTTTATGGAACGCGGCAGACCCCTCGAGTTGTTTTTAAAAGCATTATAAAAAATCGGTTTATATTTGATCTTAAAGGTCCACGTTAGCAACATCAAAGCACACACTTAATGCAATGAGGGCACAACATCCCTGAGGAACTCCTACACCATAAACAGCTCCCATTACAGTGAAATGTAGCAGTAACGGCCTTCTGCAACAAGACACTCTGAAAATGAACACATTTTTACTGCCTTAAGTAGTCCTGCCTTTAATTTTCCACCCTGTTTTATACACTGCACGTGTGTCGATGGTTGTATATATTGTGGGTGGTCAAACGCTGTGACGACTCTCTTCCTACCGTGACGGTTATGTCGCCTGCCTGTAACTGCGTTAGCCTTGACAGGGCTTGGGTCATAATGGTTACCTGCGGGATATTTACTGGTACTGCTTGTCCACTGCATGTACTGGGAGGACAAATTGGCTCATACATGCCCCTGAATACTGTGTCATTTGATCTGTAAGAGGGCGACGATGGTGTGTTCCAGCCCTGAGAGATTCTCCCTGCCGGCTGGTACTGGGCAGGCCACCTGCTGGAGGAAACATTTTAAGACTCGTGAAAGCTATTGCCAAAAAAATCTGCTGATGGAAGGCTGCCCCGCGCAAAGAGAAAGGCCTTTGATCTGTTTTGCATAATGTAACAATGAAAAGGTTCTGCTTTAGGCCCCTTTTCTTAACAAATTAGGGACGGTTAAAAGGGGCACATGGCCCAGCAATGCCAAGAAGGCCCTCTGGTGTGTTAGGAACCTGAGAATATTGAAGAGTGACATGCAGATCTAAAAGATTGACACCAGGGTGCAATGTTTTTGACAGAAATATATTGGCAACCACTGTATTTTAAAATCAATGGCAACCATTGTATTTTACATGGCAACCATTGTATTTAACATGACAACCATTGTACTTTACATGGTAACATTGTATTTTACATGGGCAATCATTGTATTTTACATGGCAGCCATTGTATTTTGCATGGGGCAACCATTGTATTTTACATGCTTAATATCATTTTAGCCTCAAGATTGTTCTAATACATGTACCTACCCCACCCACCCCATCCACCACATAGCCTAGTATCTACAATCCTTCCCTTAATAGCGGCCATAAATGTCCTTCTTAACAATCATGTTCTGAAATATTTCAAACTATTCAAATAACACCCGAATACAACCATTCCCTAACAACAGTAAGTTACTGCTACAAGTCCTGGTGGCTGGCTGACCATCAGTTGGGGATGCAATAAAACCCCTTTTTATAACTATAAATAATATGTCGGAAAATTCAAGTATATACTTGCAACATCCATATCACGTATGGCCTGATATGAGTAACATGCCGTATTACACTGTAGTCTCCCGTTGTGTATTGGTCACACAGACCTGCGAAGGTTGGGTCAGTAGCACTTTTTGACATTTATACTGTGACAAAACTGCACACTTGTCATGCTCATACACGGGTAGCACGATGCGAAAGGAGAGCAACTGTTCGTGTTATGAATCTGTCGTTACGGTGTGAAGTATCGGCACTCTACAGGCTGTTTGTTGTGAAGTAGTAGTCCCCGAGGAGCAGCCCAGGGTCACTGCAACGCCCGGTGGCTCCTCGGGACTTCGTGGTTATAAGTATAACCAGCGTCATGGCCCCTGAGAGGTTGGGTATGATTAGGCATTAGCTTGGCTGCTTACAGCTTACAAATTAAATTATTGAGAATTAACTCGTAAAAATGTAGGAACACGGTACATACTTACTCCTGCAATAGAATGGTATGACTTACAGGTTGACCCGTTTTGTGCTACGTTTTGCAAGAATTAAAATTAAACTAACTTTAAGTTGACTTCTATGTGGCTGGGTTTCATTATTGGTTCATGTGTTGCATAATTTTACAGAATCCATCAAGGAAATAAAAATGGCGTGTGTAACTAATTCTTTAAACAGCATGCTTCAAACCGACACTCACACCACCCCATACCCCAGTGGTCAAGGCCCTTCAGATGTCAAGAGGACCACTAATCATGGCATTCAGTTGTTATCTTTCCATTGTTCTCTATGTTTGAAGTTCCGATAAACCGTGTAACTGCATTGTCATCGGAGTGTGCAGATGGCGCTATACCTGGACCTATCCGCGATAACCTTAAACATTGGGGTCAACATTATTAGTATATATGGAGAGCTCTCGTCTTATCTTCGTACAACCTATCAATGCTGCTTTTAATGAGCCCGGTCATCATTGGCAGTGATATATACAGCTCTCGCAATCCAAGTGATGACTGGTTCCTTTTTTGCTATCGAACACTTGATTTTGCCCGATCCAAAGCGCCGAGCGTCTCTAATTGAAATAGATATAGATAAAGAGACAGTCGGTCTAACTCTATTTCTACATTGAAACACAACCGAAAATTAATCATGATATCGTTATAACAGTAATAACGATGAGGTTGATGATCCAATTTACTACTATAATGTAAATAGAAGCCATGCTGCAATGTAGGTAGAATCCATGGTACAGTGTAATAGAAGCCATGCTGCGATGTAAGTAGAAGCCATGCCACAATGTAAGTAGAATGTATGGTATAATGTAGGTAGAAGCCCTATGGCAATTCAAGTAGATAACATGCTGCAATGTCTTCCACCTACATATACAATATTCTGTTGCCATATCATCTGCAGAGATGAAATTCTAAGTCCCTCCGTTAGGCGACGGTAGCCTATCCACCATGTCCCTAAACTCTCCTAACTCATCGTATTCATAATTGTCAAAAATGTGCAAAGGTGCAGTAAACTATCTTGCGTACTTTGTCAGTAGGTGATTCGTTTTGCACGTTATGCATGCCAATGCTATTGCGTGTTATAATTCCATCATGCCAAGGCAAGAAGGGTTCCTTATGTGCGTTTTCTTTTCTTTTTTTTTGTGAACATCAAAAGCTGCTTGTGTCTGTATGGGGACACATAGACGCCCCCTCTCCCCCTGTAATGACATTATTATAATTATCAGCATTAGTTTAAATAAAACAAGTGTATAATCAATAAGTACAAAACGCGTAGAAATCAATTATTCGAATTTCTGTGATGGGTACATCATCTCTTGTGTGATGTTACCAAAATTTATTACGAAGATAATGTTGCTACTTCTGTAGGTTCCTGGGGCTTTTCGTAAATTCCAGGCAGACTCCACGTCAGCACGTGCGCAGCCAGAGCCCCAGCGTGTGAAAGTCGAACGACAGAGCAAGTTTAGAGCCGACATGAATAACAAGGTGAATAAAGGTAGCCGTCAAACCTGTATGTGAGCCCTCAAAGGTCTCGGAGGGAGCCAGTCCCTCCCTTTGCTGGCCCCATTGCACTTTCTAAATCCCTGCCTGTAATTCTGTGATTTATAGTGGGGTCTGCCCTGTATAGACCCCCACACCGCCCCCAGAACACGGCTAGTACTAAATCTTGCGTGTGTACTTTCCTTTACAAAACACTAAACTATTGAAAAGGGGTGAACATTTTTTTAACATTTCATTCTAAACTTTATGTAATAAAAAAGCGTGCCTGTGCGTGTTGCAGTTTGCTGTGGCCCCAGGCCGTCGCCCTGGGTGACGGGGTAGGGCCCCAGGAATGGTGGGGGTGAGGATGGATGAATGCCCAGGAAGGGTAGGACGACCCCGCCTTCTCTACAGTCTCTGAAAGCCCGGAGCCCGCCCTGATTTAGATATCCTGCACTCTATCCCAGTGCCCCCCTCACCCCGGCCCCTCCTCCCCTCCCCTGTCCCCGGGGTGCCCTACATTACCCGGGTGACAGAACCCCCGGCCCCGGCCTAGACGGCCAGCGACCGGGAGCTTGTACGGCTGACCCCGGCCAGCGGTTAAACACAAATGATCTCAAGTGTCCGATTCAGAACCGTTCAACCAAAAGTCAATTAGAAGCGATCAGAATGGAAGCCTGTAGTAATAGCATGGCGGAAATTGTCTGTGTTACAATGAGGAGAGTGGCAGAACCGGCTAACACCTGCACAGATTGCTGCGCCTATCTCACACACAGCACGGTTACTTACTGGGTCTATATCCCTCCTCTACACAAGGCCTCCCGTGCTTAGTCGATCCCAGCCTATATGTATATTGTTACAACAGAGAGATTACCTCTTAATCTAATCCACCAACAGGTAGGCGAGGCTAATGTTAATTGATATTACATTTCGGCATTACTATGATCGGTTGGTTTAGCGAGACATGTGTCATGGTTTAGATCCTCCACAAACAGATAGCACAAGATAAGTTAATGCTTTGATCCCGCCTGCTTGGGATTTGTGTTGTGACACAAATCCCCGAGTTCTGAAAGGGGTACAATCTCCCTCGGCTTCGCCTCGGGAGATTGTACCCCTTTCA
>JAAUYG010106402.1_pt1 | contig 14455 bp, 4 predicted proteins | sample 7278091 | NCBI WGS metagenome assembly JAAUYG01 (sample SAMN14350201, study PRJNA611818) | marine sediment metagenome | isolation source: surface marine sediment (0.6m) | place: French Polynesia: Moorea | collected 2018-08
AGGTAACCAAAATCACAGCCAGACAGGGTCACAGGTAACCAAAATCACAGCTAGACAAGGTCACAGGCAGCGAAAATCAGTGTTTAAAGTGACTGGTAGCGAAAGACAAGACATGAAAGACAAGTAGCGAAAGTGACATGCAACGAGTCCCAACGAAACCAATGTGTTGGTTACCAGTTGTTTTCATGTGGACTGCATGAATTCCATGAATTGCACTCTGATTTGGTGACGACTCTTGCTCAGCACAGGGAACAAATCAATTCACCCACGTTGTGGCCAAGTGGCCACCGTTACAAGCTTTTGAGGTGTCAATCAACCAAGCTAAGTAGTTACCCGTTGTCAGCCTGAGACCACTCTCCGGATACCCAACTGATGTATTGTTCAGTCAGCCAAGCCTACTAATCCACTAATTAGTCACTTTTTCTTTGCTGCTCCTGGACTCCTGGATTTGATTTTCGGGTCGCAGCTATAGAGTGGGCGCTGCAGTAAAATATTCTGTGAAATATTCAGTGCTTCTCGTAATAAACAACAGCAACACCAAAATTATCAGTTATCGCTCATTAAATTTAAGTAAACCACTAATTCCCACGACCAACCTAGCTATATATATAACATTCTTATATGCAGGCAATACTGATTCGGTAAATCTTGTACTGGACACAATTAAGTGGATGCTTTACACCTTTTCTGTATATATACCATGGCTGGAGTTCTCGAAAAATGATTAAGTTTTAATTTAATTCAGCAATCCTACTACTGTGAATGCCTAAGAATCTGCGCTAAGCTATAACATAGACGTTTACAAGCACTTTCGAGAACTAGAGGTATGCTTGTCGGTGTGTTTAATTGCATCATTCTACACACTCTCACGTCAGCTGTCTTTATGCTATGGCAGCTTATTTTATCAAGCTGACAAAGTATCCTGCTATAACCATGCAACTCCGGGGAACGATCGCTGAATATCAGTAAATTATTCCTGCAAACGAGTGGTATCCTTTGAACTATTGAAGAAGATATATAACCTTTAAATAACCTCAATAACATAACATTATCAATACCACAGAATGTGGTTTGATAATAGCTTTGCAATGACCCTGAACGGGTTTTTTTTTTCTATTTTTATTATTTGTCAATTTCTGATGTCTTCCCACAACTTACAACTGATACAAAAAAACTGGGCGAGCAGACTCAACTGTCCTGTTCTGCTAATACGTTGTGCCAAACCTGCCAGTGTCACCGAGTCACGTACGCAAATTGGTGTACACTACTTTTGCTTCCCAGTGCGTCCCGTTTCTCATATGGCCGTATACCCTTGAACCTAAACTACTTGTTATATTATCGCTGAAACCTATTTTTAATACTTAATATGGCACCATTTTACAGTGAAACCTGCCGTTATGGTAAACCCTGAGCAGCCTTGTATAAAATATATTTCAATAAATAAAATAAATAAATAATGATAAATCCACGAAATCAGCAACATTAAACGCAGAGATAAAAGCAAAAAGTGCCCGACCGACAAAACCCTCCTAGAAAAGGATTGTGCCGAGATTCTCGAAAAACAACTTAAGTCTAAGTACTAGCTTAAAGTCAGATCATTAGCGAATCGCAAAGGTCAGGTTGGTGACTAATTAAAAAATTACACTCTAGTGCTGTCGAGAAATCCAGCTCTGAGAACTTCAGTTCTGATTAATGCGCACTACCCTGTGAAATATTACTAATTCCATTTGTATATAGAGTATATGATCTTGATTTTAAAACCCGAGTTCAAAGGTGCTATTACGTCGACAGCTCACTTGTATCATAACATAAGCTGCAAATGAAATGTTACCTATTCTATTTATCTATAGAGTATGATCTTGATTTTAACCTGAGACCAAAGGTCTTTTTATTTTGACAGCTCATCTATACCAGTAAATAAATCAGTTGCGAATGAAGCCGTAAGATCCACCACACAATTTTAACTTGACAAATTTCTGAGAGTTTTGCATACTATCATTCCATTATGCCAATTTCAAATTCACTATTAGGCAGCAAATATGTTCTGGAGTTCTGGAATCTAGTGCGAATATTGAACCAATGCCGATGCAATCGACTTAAAATAGATGTTTCTCTTATGTGTTCCTCTACGTATACTATAAAGTCGAAATAGACATATTTTTAAATATTACGTAGTCTAAAGTAGTACACTTTATTTCAACAGAACCGCCATGTTTCACAATTTTACATAAGAAAGAAATAATAATTGATACTATTAAAACATTGATAAAATGTTTGTTTGGAGAACAAATGCATGTATATATGGGTTACTATTTAAGGCACGTCATTAGTAACAATATTCAAACCCCTTTATGTCACGGGAAACAATAGTTAGGTAACACAAAAGAGACAAGAGGTCCATGGACAATGACTCTCTGCTTTATAACAGCAGGAGATGCCACCATTGAAAACATTACAAAATTGTCCACAAATTCCTCAATCTGACCTTTAAATGTCACTCAAGATCAATTCTAATAACACATTTTCGCATTACATGAGTCCAATCAAAAGTCAATAGAAACATTTACCCAGATTGTTCTGACATATTAAGGCTTGAAACAGTGTGACATTACATTTTAGGTGTGACTTAGTAAGGGGTTGGGTCGTTAATTTTAAGATCACTATATATTTAGGTGGTAACCAATGACATATTTCAGGTCCCCATCATTCCCTAGTAGTTTTTAAAGGTAATACATACTAGCCTACCTCAGCTCCTTCACAAAATAGCCTTCAAAAATGTATGCGTGACCTTGATATTAATTTCCAAGGTCATCAAAGCTCAATACAGTAACGTTGTTAGAACTCGTTACATGATTCCTATTAGTGGTGAACAGTTAAAGTCTAAGCCCCTTTGTGGGATACACGGTTTCAAAATCAGACTGACCTTGAGTTGGACTTTTTAACATCACCAATTGAAACTCAACGGTAACAGATGTTCTAGCGCAACTGCTTTATGAGATACGTGCCTTCAAAATCTGAATGACCTTGACTTTGACTTTCAAGGTTAATCAATGTCGAATCTAGTGGTGGGTTTGGACTCCCCATATATGGCTTTCTATTACATGTATTTAAAGTGTAACAGCTACACATATGGTGTAACTCGTGCGTGTAATGTGTAATGTGATTTGCGACATCCATATACATGTATGGCAAGAGCGCAACGGTAACAACTAGCTGAAAGTTGGTGCCAATTTAAATTTTCAAAAATTCAAAACAGCACTTTTATAAGGACCATTGAGATAAATTCAGGAGAGGTTTAACATAATTTGTAAGTGATTTGCAGCAAGTGTAGCTAATGAAAGGGACAAAATTCGTGGCTGTAACTTAAATTTGGAAAATTTTCGAAAGCCCAAACAGTACTATTGTGAGGACCATTGATTCAGAAATAAATATTCAGGACAGGCTTGGAATTATGCTTGTGCGATGTAGGAGAACAGCGCTTTGACGTCTTCACTATCATCGCGTTCTGTGTTAATGACACCCAAAAATACGAAATATTTAAAATTCGTTGGAAAGTCTTAGTTGGAAATCTTCTAAAACGTAAACATGGCCTGCAGACAAGATGGACAGCTAGTTTTCCACAAAATTGATTCCTATAACGGTTCATGAGGAACCGTGTTTTATTAGATACGCCGGCGGACGACGGACGCCCGCACCGTGGCATTTTCTCTACCGATAGGGTCAACCAGAGCTAAATATATGTGAAAAAGAAACCCACGCCGAAAGCAGCCACATGTGAGCAGCCATCGGCCATGTCCTTTTTCAGGGAGACAAAGAAGCCAGCTAATTTGGGAGTGAGAAAAACTAAAGAGAACTGCCACTGAATTTCCGTTAACCTTCTACCATTCGCAAATGCGATAAATTTTCTGATCGTTTCAAACGAAAATTTTGCACAATTACCGCAAAGATAAACAGGAAGGTTGGCTGGCATTTGTCAGGAATTTGGCAAAAAATTATGGTGACTTCTGCTTCCCATTCGATTTAAAAGTCTTGTCTAACCGCAAATAATTTCCTTGTCACGTGCCTTGTCACGTGCCTTGTCCCGTTCTGTAGGGAAGTGATTCATAATGCGAGGTTTTCGCATAAAATCTGCAAATTTAGTCCACACAAGCCGCACTTGCCTGGAAAGTCTTGGAGCAGCGGCGGTTCACCAACACCAGATGATCAACAACATACATGACTTTGTGTAAATACTCGGCTCAACATTGCTCTATACAAATGTCTCATTAGAAGCTTTAAATTAGCGAGATTTAAATAACGCGTCCCAAGCTCCTGCAGAAGCCGCACAGTGATTATCAAAGCAAAGGGAAGACTGATAACCTTAAGGTGTCAGGACGGTCACCAAGGATGCTATCCATTGTCAATTTGTGACAATATATGAACAGCTGAAAATAAAGAAGAAAACCCCAAAATCAATCTGCGTTCTCCAAACTCTTTTGAACGGAGTAGTACCCGATACCCACTTTGGAACTCTTATTTGTAGCTATATCGTAGCTATATGGTCCTGTTCCATGTTTTGTTTTGTTTTGTTTTGTTTTGTTTTGTTTTGTTTTGTTTTGTTTTGTTTGTTGTGGTTTTTTTTTGGGGGGGGGAGGGGTTGGGGGGGTTGTTATTTTTTAATAAACCTTTATTTGTTTACAGAGCTTCACAACAGTCTACAAGAGAATATTAATGTTCACCTCTAGAGAAAACATGGTGGCGCTGACCAGGGAGTGCGGTGGATGATAGAATAACACGGCATACAACACAATATACAACACATGATAGGATAAAACAGTATACAATGTACATGCAATAAATATCAATACATTGGAACTCGAAGGCAGTATATTCTTGCTTAATTGTTTAACAACCAGGTTCTTCCAAACCTATTTTTCATACTGAACTCACAGCACCTAATCATGAGCAAAGACTGGAGTATCAGAAAAGAAATTGCGCCTGGTAAGTGGAGGAGAGATTGCCTCCACTTCACTAATACGAACGGAAGCCCAGCACAACGAAGACAACAGCCTAGTAGTGCATTGTACATATTCAGGGACTCTAGAGCGTAAGGACAGGTATCAACCTTCGAGACAGCCGAATACAAAGGAGAGAGAATGAGAAAAATCCCGTCAGGCGAAGACGATGCAAACTTGTCAAAATTTTGGGTCGTGCTACGCCAGCAGAGTACACAGCTTCGTCACAATACGAATAGACGGCTGCAGCTCCCTCCCGGCATGTCACTCTCCCGGCATGTCGCATTCCAACTTTCATCAGATATTTCAAAAAGTTAATCATGTTTCTTTTTTGTTTCAAAACTTAACGTCGTTAGACCCCACGTACGGTCATGCAAAACTTATGCGATTTTAAACATATTTAGGTTTTGGCGTAAAAAGTCCAGAATATTAATGACATTTATGTGAAGATGGGTAAAACCGCTGCGATCACTTGACATTCGTTAGGTACTCCAGGATTTCAAGAGAAAATCAAAACTCAGCATAACGATCTGATTGGAACACTGAGCATCTTCCATAATATAAATTGTTGTGTACCGAATTTACACGTGTACGTCTTAATGGAGATTACGATATAATACTAACATTTAGGCAGTCATACCCCCAGATTACTGCCAGTGATTAATGCGTCAGACTCTGCAGTTTGACACACTTGTACCGAATAAGAACTGTGAAAAACATGCCATGCGTGTGTGCTTCAATAGTTAGGATTCAGTAAATTACACATCGAAACTCCGTCATTCCATCTGATGTACCTGATCTGTGATATATAGATACTTGTGCCCCATCTTACCCGAAACAGATTTCAACACGGATTCTATAGTATGAATTATTTAGGGGTCTGGGAAGGTGTCTGATTGAGGCATGTATTAGACTGCTTCCGGTTGGCGTGTCATTCTATGTAGGCCGGATGCCCTGCATTCCGGAAGAAGACAGGGGAAGTGACCAGCATGATATTACAGTGATGACAAGGGCAACTTTAAGCGCTGACAATTCCACTAATGCACCTATTGTAAATGGAAGGGTCACTCTCGGCAAAGCACTTGTAAAGTGACTGTAAACACGTTTTTGCGGTCGCTGTGGCACGAAGATGACCGGCATACCGGTATCTACACGTCGCGGTGACGTTACCATGGTAATGTTACTGATGCGCATGGAAATGGAAGCCAGATGTAGGCATGTTTGTCCTTCTGACACCACAGTTTTACAGAGGTCGTCCTTATTGTCTGAGATCTGAGAGCGATGTCCCATTACTTAAGCGGCTGGTGTCATGACACCTATACATACACGCGCTCCTATTTCCGTAGGTGTTCTTCTATGGGACAAAGTGACATAAATGCACTTTCCATGCTTTGTGCCGGTCGATATGCTGATGCTTCTGTGCGGCTGTAGCTGAGCCCGCTTATACTTGAGTATGTGAGTGGGTGTGGACATTGTCTGCCTGGCCACACCCTCTCACAGACTCTTCCATGGCGTCAAGTGCTTTGGCTCTGACTTAATGCTTCCATCAGAAGTAAAGAAGAATTATATCGGCTTATATGATCACCGTGAAAAGCAATGTGATTTGTTCACATGGCATCAGGGCTCTAAGTAGACTAATAACGTCAGATCATTAGCTCTCCTTTACCGTCAAACTTTGATCAAATTTGTGTAGAAATTTGATTGCACAACTGACTTGCAGATGGTCCAATAGACCCAAACAGTCAATACTTCCATCTCAAGCCTACATATACAAATATGTACACGGATCAGAGCCACATTTTATAGAAAGTCCTGTCTCATATATCTCATATACGGGAATTTGTTGTCACCTTTTCAACATTTTTTTTCAGTTTCAAATTTTATGCAATTTCTTAGTTTCCTTCAACATACAGTATATGTAAGGAGTTCATAAATTTTAAGATCGTGGATCTCCCATATGATGAGTACTAAAGTTTATTTTTAATGGTGACTTGATGATATTGACTGATCAAGATTTTGAGTGGCAACGAGAGAGAGAGAGAGAGAGAGAGAGAGAGAGAGAGAGAGAGAGAGAGAGAGAGAGGCGGAAGAGGAGGAAGAAGAAAGACCTGCATGCATGAGAGTGTCAAGCTACACTAAACTGCGATATATGCACGCTGAAAAGTAGGTTTAAGCATATATATGTATGCGGAAAAAAAGTTGATATGAAGAGCAGAAGACGGCGCTTATACTCCAATCAGTAGTCCCCTACAAAGACGTAATGCAAAAAAAAATATCTGTTTATAATCTCTGGGTTTGCCTCCGGGGTTTGCCTGTACTACCAGACCGGTGCTATAAATTCCCTCTAATCTTACGGTCAAAAATGTGAATTGTACCACCTTGGCAGAATCCAAGTAAACACAAATATACACTGCTAGAAACACACCACAGTTATTGTGATTTAAGACGATCCATCCGGCGCCTCCATTATTTCTGTACGTGCATGCGTCAGCGTTTGCTAATTTAGTTTTATTGCTATAGCGAGAAACACGTGGTCAGACGATAGACGGCCGAAGGCTGTGTGGCAAGCATCTCTGGCAACAACGATTGGTTGCCAAAACTAAAGCTTTAACCTAAACGAATTAAGACCCGGTGGTACAGCGACTGCATAATTGTACTCAAGCCCAGAGTTATGAAGTCTATTCCGTTCTTATTCTTTTTCTTTTTTCACTCTGCATGGGCTCCGTTGCTGCTAACACAGTCCATTGCCGATCCCTGTTTTACACATTTCTTATTTCCGCCAAGCCTCGGGCGTGAGAGAGACTTCCGCGGCTATCATAGCTATCGTGTGAAGGAATAAATAAGGCTTTCTGCGGAGACGTAAATTAGCGATGATAAACAGAACCGCCAGAGAAGCCCAGGGGCAACCAGCTAGCCATTTCATGTGTATTTATTGGCCCAGTTAGGCAAGTGCAGCTTACATAATTCGCTGATATACCGTAGACGTCCGTAAGGACATCGTCTGTCATCATTACATCATCCCCAAACTGTCCCGAAATAAAATGCGGCAGAAAAAAATATCCATTTTCCCAATTTTGTAAAACTTCGCACTGGTGTACCACCGACAACAGGCAGAGCCTTAATTCTCGCAACGTCAAAATGTAATATTTAGGTACACAGTACAATGCGCCTTAGCCTATATATCTAAGGACCTATACGTATAGGCTATTGTATAAAGAGGTATTTCAAACATTTATAGTGCGTCATTTAACTTCCGTCTGATAGTGTGGCAATTTTGGGCATTACCTTATAGAAGATCCGAAGATATATACCGTCCTTGGTATCAGGTCTTACGAAATTCGAGTAGGTGCGGTACAGAATTTACGACTATGCCATGTATATAACGGTGACGGTTAACTATATGCCACATTGATGCAAAGGGAAAGAAGGCCATCGCAAACATGTATGACCAACACCGACGGCAAAGAACAGGATGAGTTTTTTTACAAAGCCCAGGATATGCGAAACAATTTTTAAAAAGTGGGTATTTGGAAAGAATGCCATATACTTGAATGTGTTTTGTGATATTCCAGTCTAGTCAAGCTTTGTACCAATCCAACTGTACTTTTATGGTTGCCAATAAATGTATATCTTATCTTATCTTAAGAGCGTTACATTCGATAATTGTATTTCAAATTGAATAGTTCCATGTATTTTATTCCACTCTGTGGAGTTATTTCTTGAAACTAGTTCTGTTAACTATATTTGTGGCTAGCAACTGCGGAACTGGAAGCTAGCCTTTCTTCCAAGTCTCAGACAAACCTGTCTTGGTCAGGAAAGTTGCAACATCAGCACGGCGTACCATGCCTTCAGGCAACTCCAAAACTGTAAAGAAGATCGTTTCCAATGCGAAAGCCGCGAATGCCCCACCAAACCCTTAAGATTGAAGATGACCTCCACCCCCCACCCGCAATAAGACTAACGACTAATGATTTGTACGAGTTGTCGGATTCTGAATGTCTGAAACATTTACTTCCATTGCCCTCGAGACAATCCGTGGCTGCCAGCACGTCTGCCGAAAGTGAGGACAAATCCCACATTAGGAGATCGATTGATGACGTCAGACCCTCCCGGATGTCACGTCCTTGGCAGTTATTCATCAAACTCTGACCCCGTTTCTTCCGCTTCAGAAAACGACCGGATAGCCGGACAAGGGAACTCATTGGTACCTCTCTGGAACCTAGTGTCTCCCACATTGCAGAGGGAAAGAAAAGGAATTTTCTGGCGAGACAATACCTTGGAGGCTGAGCGGTTACCATGGAAACACGAGGGTTACCATAGATTTTCAGTGTCTGAGACAGGGACTAAATGGATAGAATGACAGTATGTATAAGTTTAGCCTGTATACATAGCATGCCGAGATCCTATTGGCTAAGAAATTTTCCGTTAAACCGGAAGCCATGCTATACCTCAGTAAAGACGTTTCTATATGAAAGACTACTATGATGTCCAGTGCAAATGGAAGCGATCTAATGGGTGGGGTTGGGGTCTTTACGTGTGCCAGTGGAATTTATTTACTTGAACTTACAAACTAAATAAACGGTAAATATTTTACATCACATTTTCCATCAGTCTGGCGCAGCGTTCACGAGGAGCGATCATTGTATGTCCTAAACGCAAGGATCGTGCTGTATGATAAAGATGAAGTAACTTTCTTCAGATAATCTAGTGTATGTGGTGTTTCACCGTACATAAACTTGAAAACATTTACTTTCGAAACCGGTAACCAATGCAGCTGTTTGAGGACCTGTGGTGTGTGATCGGAAAGTTCGCGAAAATACTCATAATTAACAGCTCATAGCCATACATTTGAAGAGTCCAAGAGAGATCACACTATTGGATTTGCAACTGACCCAATCTGAAAGAGGTGGGTTCACATAAATTTAAACCTTTTGTATTTCGACTTCCTTTTTTTTTCGGTGGAATCCGTCTAAACACCACGCTGTTATTACCTAAACTGCTGCCGCAGTTATTCATCAAACTCTTGTCGGACATTTTGTTCAGGCCTGATAGCGAATGCTCTCACACAGTGCAATGGTTAGACTAGCGACTTGAATTGACGTTGCAATCATTATCACCTGTTTTGGCACTGTCTGACCCTTTTGGTGTTGATGTGCCGTTAAACTGTGATACCACCACCACCACCAAACTCTGTGCATTATACCCGAAAAGTCACGAGAAGGGACTATTTACCAGCGTGATATTGCAGACGACAACATTGAGATTGTTTACTCTTCCTAAATGTAAATACGCGTTTAGTTATAGCAACGAGCCGAGAACCTTGGCAACGCAGCACACCTGTCGAAAAGAGAGCACTCCTTGGGCAATTTATATAGTGGTTAAATTCTTCGCCACAGTTTTCCGTCACCGATCGACGCAGTGGGATTAGGCCATGCTGAAAACTAAAAATCAGTGCAATTCCAGAATTTACAGCCTATCTGATGGTGGGTAACTGCAGGTATGTAATAATTTTGGTTCTCCACAACGTACATTATCGGCCCAAATGGTTGTACATGCATCTTTATATACATGTAAAATTTGAAATAGGCTGATGCCACAGTTTCAAAGTTTGATCAAACAATGTGTAGTAAAAGACTAATATTCTTTTTAAATGTTATGTTACGCAGAGGAATTGTTATTGAGAGAGTTTCAAGAAAACAAAAATGTGTGTATGTGTGACAACCATTTTGGGCTGATAGGCTAGCATATTGATTTACCCACTGCCCTTTAAAATATAATCATGCTCCCATTTATAGGTCAAAGGCTGATGATGTTTCGAACTGATACTACTAAGGGGTGCATGAGAGCAGCCTCCCCGTGGCGCACCCTGGGTATCAGGTCTTGTCGGACATTTTGTTCAGAATTGCTCTCACACAGTGCAGCACTTAGACTGTAGCGACTTGAATTGACGTTGCAGTCATCATCACCTGTTTTGGCACTGTATGACCCTTTTGGTGTTGATGTGCCGTTAAACTGTGATACCACCACCACCTGATACTACTAAATTATAAACCAAATTCGATTATATGATCTCATCAGTAGTACGTATTGCCGCTATGTTTGTGATGTTCCTATATATACCGAAGGGACATTGGTCTGAGGGGCAACTAGTCCGAAGGGCCATTGGTCCGAATCTTACTTTTTTTAACATGGGACCCCATGGGGTGAAAACTTCAAAACACTACTCCTCCCATACTTCTTAAACCAGTGCAATAAAACTTTTTATAGAATTTTGCATGTGAGTACCTTCGCAAATTTAAAGTTACTTGTTAACATTTTTGAAATTTTAAGTACTTGGAAATGGCCAGTGGTCGAGCGACAGGGACTGAGATTTGGGACTTGGGGGTACTAGTAGAACATATAGACGGTACCTTTGTAGTATTCAAACTCATTTAGAGAGATCAGTTCGGTGCACTCTTCACAAAGTGGCCTGTAACTCGAAGGGCAAAAGAGAGTGAAACAGGAGTGGCGAGGGAATGTTGTGCCATATATATAGCATACCTTTAGTCTTTTAGTGTTCTAGGCCATTTTGGTGGGCATTCAATACACTAGTCTCAAATTGGTACGATGGAATATTTGGGTATTGCCCAAATGCTCAATCATACCAAGTTTGGTGACGTTACCCTAAGGTTTCAATAACCATACCTAACACTGTCGTCAAGCCTCTTATTAAACATGACCAGGAGTTTATTGCGATGCCTTTGTGTCTGTATATGTGTGTCTGTGTCCATCCATCTGTCTATCTGTCTGTCTGCTAACAGAATATTTTAACAAATATTTAAAACAATCAACTTCATTTTTGTTTGAGACTTTCCCTCTGATTCGATTTAAATCATTCGATGTTGAGCAAACTCACCACAGGGTAAGGGTGGATTTGGGGGTTCCAAAGTTTTGGCCTAGTGATAAAGAGATAGAAAATTCTCTTTGAGCGGCTATAATAGCTAAACGGTGAGGGATTGTGGTTACTGTCATACATGAATAGGAAATCATATATGGGGTTAGATATGACCCTGAAAGGTCATATGTTACTAGTAAACATCAATAGGAAACCATATATGGGGAGTCCAATGGCACCATCATATTTTACCTTGAGTGACCTTAAAAGTCCAGGTAACTGACATTTCAAAAGCCTTATATCTTGAAAAGGAGCCGATTTAGGCCATATGTTACTATTAAACATAAATAATCAACTATATGTAGGGAGTCCAGTGGTGCCTTGACATTTAACGATGAGTGACCTTGAAAGGTCAAATTCATTGTCGCTGAAATTTCGAAGTCTTACATCTCGTAAAGGAACCTAGTTAGGCCGTATGTTATTATTAATGTCATAGTGAAAACCACATATGGGAAGTAAAATATAAGCTTTTGTCTGTTCTAATATATTCCGGGGAGCCTGGGCTATCTTCCCAGGTGCTCAGCCCACAGAGCAACCCCGGCGCGCCCCCAGGTTGGCGGATAGGGGAATGACCTTTAGTTTAAAGGTTAGCCAGCTACTTTAGCTGGCCGCGGACCATAGTGGGCATTACCTTGTTCATTGCTGGACTTTTTTCAAGATGTGACTTGACAGATTAGGCCTGTTTTGGCACTGTATGACCCTTTTGGTGTTGATGTGCCGTTAAACTTTGATATCACTCATTAGACAGGTACAAAATATATGTAGCCTACTCGCTGTTGTGGTTTAGAATGAACTACTCTGGACTTTCCCAGGTGAAGGCTAACTGGAACGTTATATTCGACAGGTGGATGAAGATGTACTCAATAAATACCGATTTGCTCACCAATATCGGGAGCTGCATCTGTAACATCCATCTGTCAAAGTAGACATCCCAATAGCTTAGTTGGGAGGTAAACATGGATCACATCCGACTTATTCATTCACAGCGTAAACTGGTACTGCCTTGTGACGTTAAAACGTGTGTAGCGGTTGTGGCTAATTTGAATGAAATATAATTTTCATGCTACATCATTAATAAATGCGCAAACTCCATCCCTGCGGTTGTGTTTGGACCAGTTTGAAGTAGTCTGATTACAAACTTCAGGCTCACAGCAGCCGCCAGGACGTTCAGCGTTGCCTAAGCTAATAAATGTGTCTCTGCGGTTGTCAGAACTGAGCTACTTCCTGAAGGTGCTGCTCAGCCTTCGCAGCAGCTTTCTCAGTCCATCGAATCTCGCTTTGTTTTTGCGAGATGGTTCCTGAGATGATGCCATTGCGACCTCGGAGTAACAGTCCACAACTTCGTGTGGTTGGTAATTGTCCCAGAACCACCTCAGCGAGTCTCGGCATAACAGAGCCTTGTCCGAGAGGCACTGTCGGAGACTCAGAGGTCCATTTTTAGGTGCAGGGTTCAGTCCTGTGACTTCGAACTCCAATCTCTTCTGCCTTGCTGTCCTGCGCTCAATGTCGCACTGAGTTGCCACATCCCGTGTCAACCGAGGGGCGGTCTGTGTCCAAGCAGACATTTGAGTCCCTGAAAGGATATCTGTAATGGCGACATGGTGATTATCATTAATACTCTATCTACCCGTGCCACCATGGGGACGCTTCACGTAAACAAACACAATCTGGTGGCAAATGGATACCCGGCCCAATCAATAATTAAAATAATTAAAATAATTTTAACGTCAAGCAAGTACCAGATTGGCTAAGGTTAAGCGCATTCCGTGTGAATTGGTAACAGTCCTATACATAAAAGCAACTGCATACTTTCACCACAATATCCCAACCAGAGAAAATCACTTAACTCGAATTATCTAGTTATTTAATTTTTTTCCATCATTTAATTTGACAAGGTTTCTAGGTGGCAGCTTGTGGAGAAGGTGACAACAGAACGGATTAATAGCCACCAGTCACGTTACAGCTGGAAGTATTACGTTACTGGATCATATTTTAGTGTATTCTAGATTTTTGGAAATTTGTATGGAGTATGTACTTACAAAATCTTGTCGCTACCAACCTGGTATCAGCATCCTCTCATCTGTCATGCACTCATTGCTCCGAGTGAGAATCGGAGCAGTTTGAGCGCTGCCTTCCGACAACTCTAAGAGAGAAAAGGTACCGCAAACTTTAAATCCAGGCTATATGCAACATGATCTTTTTCCCCTTTTCCCACTATTCGCAATATTATCGTTTTACACTTAGTATATATATTATTTCTAATATGTGCAATAAGTGGAGTCGAGAGAACAGATGCTGTGAATGGTAGGAAGATAATATGTCATGTATCTATATCTATTTCATGAATATGGAAGCAGTTCTGACAGTCGTTGTGAATACGTGGGTACTGTCCATATTTACCCATATTCACAAGGCCGGGCCGGGGAGCCTGGGCTATCTTCCCAGGTGCTCAGCCCACAGAGCAACCCCGGCGCGACCCAGGTGGCGGATAGGGGAATGACCTTTAGCTAAAGGTTAGCCAGCTACT
>JAAUYG010018149.1_pt1 | contig 14454 bp, 12 predicted proteins | sample 7278091 | NCBI WGS metagenome assembly JAAUYG01 (sample SAMN14350201, study PRJNA611818) | marine sediment metagenome | isolation source: surface marine sediment (0.6m) | place: French Polynesia: Moorea | collected 2018-08
GAATTTATTGGAAGGAGGATATGTCGGATTTCAAGCTTTGATTGTGAAATGTCTGGGATCAGAAATGTAAATTTTGCACAAGATATTTTCACCAAACTTAGTGATTACCTGCTTTATGAAACAGCCCACTGAGCTAAAACAAAAGCCATGAATATCCCTTTTCCGAAGTCATAGATCTGGTAAAACTTAAATGAGATTATATTTTGCTTGAGAGTAGTTATCGCAAGACTTTTGGCCATCCCTGAACTCCTGCAACGTTTTGTTTGGAAAAACAAAATCACCTTTCAGACCGTACTATTTCCCTTTCTGACTCTTTAACTTTTATTGTGTGCAGGATCTTCTGGAGCCTGCCAAAGGCTATGTGAGTAAGGAGGACTCTATCACGTTGGAGGTGTACACAATCGCTGACGCCCCGCACGGTGTAAGTTGGGACTCCAAGAAGCACACAGGTTTCGTCGGGTTGCGGAATCAGGGGGCCACGTGTTACATGAACTCGTTGCTTCAGACCCTGTTCTTCACAAATCAGCTCCGCAAGGTAAGCATTGTCGCTCTTAAGTTAGGGGTGGGGTGTCTATGACGTGACATGGCAACTGTGATAATGTGGCGCACAGGGGAATGTTATAACGGTGACATAGTGATACTCAGACAAAACACTGGTGAATATTCTCTCTCTCCTTTTACGAAAATAAACTTCCTCTTCATTTAAGACATTGAAATAATGTAGAGTGTCTTATCTAAGTGTATATGTATGATTACTCTTCCATAAAAGTTATCAGAGCTACAGATTATTGTCCGTTGATGTTTCTTTTTGCAGTAAGATTTATAAATATATATGCATTGTGTTCTGTATCTGAGCTGAGTGAAGCCCAATAAACAACACTTAATAATCATTATCCCTGACAGATTTGCTAGCTGTATGGATTGAGATTGAGGTCTAGTATGTGGAGCTGAACCTATACGTGGCATGGTTAATAATTTCTCGGTTCCTTGTTTCCACCATTCCAGGCTGTGTACCTTATGCCTACAGAGAGCGACGACTCCTCTAAGAGCGTTCCGCTGGCCCTGCAGCGAGTGTTCTATGAGCTGCAGTTCAGTGATAAACCAGTGGGAACCAGGAAGTTGACTAAATCGTTCGGGTGGGAGACCCTGGACTCCTTTATGCAACATGATGTTCAGGAGTTATGCAGAGTGGTAGGTTATAGTTATGCCATTACAATGAAGCTTATGGGTAAAATTTCAAGGTATTTCTCCCGTCTAGAACATGACTCATGCAGACAGTAGCATATGTACAGTAGTCCCCATCTAATACTGTAATAAGGACACCGCTTCTGTCAAAAAATTCTGTCCTTATTAGAGATACCTCCCTTGGTAAGAGGGAGCACCTCATGTATTCACAGTACTTGCTGCCAAAAATCTGTGTCCATTCTAGAGGGGTGTCCTTTCTGGAGAGTGTCCTGTAAGAGAGGGACCACTGTACTGCGCTACTCCCCTGAATAATTAGTCATTTTCAAGCAAGGCTACAGGCTGCCATGGTCTCGGCAGCAGTATAATGATATGCAGTGGTCCCTCTATTTTACAACCTTCTATTTTAAGACCACCCTTGATTATAAGACCACTTGATTTGGTCCCAAAGGTCAATTTTCTGTGTTAATTGACCTTTATTTTAAAACCACCTGCAATATAAGACCACATTTTCTTGGTCCCATGGGTGGTCTTAAAGTAGAGCAACCACTGTACTGGCTTTCTGTGCTGTTTTAAACAGTTTTTCCTTAACAGACAAGGGTATTTGAATTTGTATCCTACCCACAGAACCTTTGAGGAAGAGTCTATCTCAAGAAGTGTCGAAGTAATAAATATTTGGAGCATTGCATTAGAAGCATCCATAGGTAATAAACGCTCTTGGTGGTTGTTATCCAGTTGAATTGTAAACACAGAAGGCACATGGATTTGTGACTGGTCATGTCGAACGTGTTTTGTATTTGACATGATTTGCAGTTGCTGGACAACATGGAAGTGAAGATGAAGGGAACGTGTGTAGAAGGAACCATTCCAAAGCTGTTTGAGGGGAAAATGGAGGTAAGGGTGAAAAAATGTTACGTAGCAGTCACACAGTGAAAAAAATGTTACGTAGCCCTGACCCTGTTAACCAAGAAATCGGCCGTTGACAAGAGGCATGAATTAACTGGATTGACTGTTATCACTGTAGGTTTGTGGCCACATTAGAGAGGTGATCTCTGTAGCAGGTTACCATTAACAGATACTTCTCTGTATATTAAATAAAGTTTCTTTAACCGTGTAAAAACCATCATGGATTTATTAATATGCTGCTATGTCCAGACCGGCATAGATTGCTGGTTACGATGTCTGTATCACCTTGTGTTATAGATCTAAGAAGACAAAGATTCTGGTTGGTGGCAGTTCTGGTAACGCTCAGTTTATCAGGACTTAAAATAGTATAAAATGTGCTACTGCTGCTCCTGTTTTATTGAGGATATTCTCAAGTCTTCGATAATCTGAGCATAATATACCAATAAGGTACCTGTGAATTTCTTGTTGAATAAACTCTACAATTCGCCATGTACAATTACGTTTTCTTCCCTATGCAGTCCTACATCAAATGTAAACATGTGAGCTATATGTCGTCGAGGCAAGAACAGTTTTACGATATCCAGTTGAACATCAAGGGAAAGAAAGACAGTGAGTATGGCTTACAGGAAATCCTGCCTGGAGTGTAATGATGCAGATTGTAAAATGCAATAAATTATCATCACAAACACTATCATACTTTTATTGATTTCTTTTCTTGTCTCTGAAACCAATTAAAATTGAGTACAGGAATTTTGTATTTGCCCTGTACTTCTGAACTTCAAATTTAAGAATAAATTTTGAGCTACAGATATAAGTGTGACCGTTCCCGTTTTCAGTATTTGGTCATCACTCATGTGGCTTTCCCTTTAGCTCTGTTTTAATTTATGGGGGGTTATTCTGTCTTTCCAGTTTACGAATCCTTTAAAGACTACATCACTGTGGAGTCTTTAGAAGGAGACAATAAGTATGATGCAGGGGTCCACGGCATGCAGGTCAGTAGCATTTGATACTTGAGCAGTAAATGCAAATTTCAGTATTAAAGCTCTTCAAATGTATTGGTGTAATATATTTCTCACCGGACATTTGTGCAAGCTGCCCCCAAAGAGTTACAGTGACTTGGAGGGGGGGGGGGGGGTATGAGTATGTGTGAATACCCAATACCATCAGTATGTCAAGCACCTTCACCATCCCTCACCTTGTCCGGGCAGGATTTCTCAAAAATACTTGAATCTAAAGTTTTTGACTTAAGTCCACAATCTGAGTTTTGTGATTGCCTAAGAATGAGGCTAAAGTCGCAACTTTTGATGTCAGGTCCGAGTTCTCATAAATACTAAAGTAAGGTTTGATTTAACTTTAAGTCTTGGGTAAGAATCTGACTTAAGTCATTTAGGCTTAAGTACTTTCGAGAACTCAAGCCCTGCATTTTTAAGATGGCTATCTCAGGATTTCCGAATAGTTTGGGTTTCGTCTACTTTATCTACGTAGCTTCAGTGGTAATGTACAAAGTGCTGACTCATTGTTACTGCGATGTTGTCAATAGACTCTGTGGCGTGTCTTAAACTCGAGTTTTCTGTTCAAATTGTTCTTAGGAATGCAATGAGGAAAACGGTATTCACTGAAGAAAAAGCAGTTACATTATAATTAACGTGAAAATTTTTCTGGTTGGCTATTGCCTTAAGCATGATGTATGTCTTGATTTAGGTCCAGCATGCTAAGTTTTTACCGTCTTGTGTTCTCAGGTGGCAGAGAAGGGGGTGATATTTGTATCGTTCCCGCCAGTGTTACATCTTCAGTTGATGAGATTCCAGTACGACCCTCTGACAGACGCTAATATCAAGATCAATGATAGGTATGTACAACCTCAATGGGATGAGGAAATATAACTAACGTCATCTCTAATATAAGGCCACCCTAGTATTTTGACCACATATTGACTGAACATAACTTACCTTGATCCTAGTTTCAGAATTGAGTAATATTACTTAAACTATTACTACCATCTTATTTAAAAGAAATTCCCCAGCATTTACAGTAACCTTCCGGGGCTACATATGTACTGGCATCAAATTGTAACAGCTTCATGGAAAGGCTTTACTTTTAAAGTCTGTATTGGTTAGAATTTCAATTAATACCACCCTAGGCTGTGGTCTTGGTGGTCTTAACATTGAGGTGGTCTTATTTCTCAACTATTTAGCATTAAAAATGCAGCAGCTGCATTACTAGTAGTGGTAGCAGCAGGAGTGAAAGTACAGCAGTAGCAGTTGCAGTAGTAGCAGCTGCAGTAAAAATGTAGCAGTAGTAGTTGTGGTGGTGGTGGTAGTAGTAGTAGTAGTTGTAGTAGTAGTACTAGTAGTAGTAGTAGTAGTAGTAATGGTACTGCCGTTATGTTGAGGGGTTTATCGAGTGAAGACCTATAAAGTGGTCTTACTTGTGAGGTGGTTTAAATGTGGTAGTTACAAACTTAGGTCCTACTGTATCATGTTTTCTGGTTTGCCGCAGGTTTGAGTTTCCGGAGAGGCTATCTCTGGATCAGTTCCTGCAGAGTGCGGACAAGGCCGACCCCGCCGACTACCTGCTCCACGCCGTCCTCGTACACAGCGGGGACAACCACGGTGGCCATTATGTCGTCTATATCAACCCGCGGGGGGACAATAAGGTAAAGTGGACACTCTCTTAGTGGACGCTCCCTACAAGGCATATACTTCTACAACAGTGGTCCCTGTCTTAGTAGCCACTCTCAGCAAAGCCCACCTTCTCAAATGTGGCCACAATTTCTTGGCAAATAGGCTGGCCTTTTTAGAGGAGGACTACTCTACTTTGAATATCATTACATCCACCCTCCCTCCCAATCGAGCTCTTTAATATGGCCAGAATGCACTTCTTGGCCAAAACATGTAATAGAGTGGGCATATTAGAAAGTGGGGTGGGATACAGCTAACTGTGTGTGGTCCTACAGTGAAACCAGTCCATAAGGACCAACTTATCTGACAGAATAACATATTGGCCTTTCAGGACTAAAGGTTTCTGATCATCACTGTAAATCTGCGTTTGTTTTGTGCCACATGAAATTAGTACAACTTGGTTCTTCTACTGGATAAACGTCAAACCATCAGGCAACACTTGGTGTATCGTCACTTCTTGTCCTAACGGAAATATTCTATCCAGAACGACATGTAACTATTCTCAGTTCTCAGTTGTAGAACTGATCCTGGGGATAGTCCCATAGCAAACATTACTCCATATTAAACCAGTCGACTTGTATGTTTTGTTTTTACCAAATAATATTTGTTTTGTTCGTTTAGACATCCAGGCCAGTTCTGTTGACAGCGATTTTGTGCTGAATTTACGCATAGTTTGTTTTCGTTCCAGTGGTGTAAATTTGATGACGATGTTGTCTCCCGGTGTACAAAGGGTGAAGCAATTGAACATAACTTCGGCGGTCATGACGATGATATGACCGTGAAGCACTGTACGAATGCCTATATGTTGGTGTATATACGGGAGTCCCACCTGAGTGAGTCGACTAAGGCCACACCGGACAAAGGTGTGACCTGTGGCGTGACAGAGTCTCTCTGTTGTCACTTTGTCTGCTCTCTGTGCTGTGTATGCAGTGTCATAAAATATTGCTCGATACCAGTTCTTAAAAATGTGTAATATGTTCAGGTATTGGATGTAGTAGTAGTACTAGTAGTAGTAGTAGTAATAGTAATAGTAGTAATAATAGTATAGCCATACTGTTTAAGATGCTGATACATTTATATTAAAAGGATTTTGATTACTTTGAGAAATGTTAAAAAGTATTCAACAGAGGTATCTCATGCCAGTTATTGATGGGTGTGCTCCGTTTCATGGCCTTAATGTCTTTCCTGCATTTACAGAGAAAGTGCTACAGTCTGTGTCAGAAGACGACATTCCCGAGTCGTTACAAAACCGGCTACAGGAAGAAAAGTAAGTTCAGTCGTCATTGCCCTACTGTAGCCTCAGCTAAGACCTATGCTCCTGCGTTGTGGAATTATTGGAAATTATAAGCAGGAGGTCCATGGACCTTGACGCTCTGCTTGACAACAGCAGTAGATATGGGTAATTGAAAACAACACATGTTCCTTCAGACCAATTTTGAGACAAATGTACTGAATGATCCCAAAATTTACAACCAGAAAATCAAAGTTACCCCATACATGTGCTGCTAATGTCCCCGAGCCCCAAATTTCACTCCGATTCACTCAACAAACAGCTGTTCTCGAGTTACAGGCATGTTTGATATATGCACTCTGCATGACCCCAAAATGACCTTGAACACTAAGTCCAAACATATTCCATGTATGTGTTACTAGTTTTCCCCAGGTTCCAAATTGAACTTCCTTTTCACTCTAGGCTATTTGGAGATGTGCTTCGATTGACTGCAAAATGACCTTGAACACAATGAGGTCAAAGAAGTGCTTTTGCTAGGACCATCGAGAGAATATTCTGGATGGCTGTGAATTGCAGGAGCAGTGTTTAGAAATATTTGCTCCCATAAGATCCCAAATTAACTAAAAGAAAAAAAAAATTGGAAAATTACAAAACATTTCTTGTTCCAAACATTAAAAAAAATGGAAAAATGGGCGTATGGCCAACGACTGCCAACAGAAATCCATGGAATAACTTCAGAGATAATTGTGACACAGCTATGGATAAATTTCCGGTTTATGAGCTCAAGCAGCACTAAAAAGAGTTGTTCTTGGAGTTCGAGTGGCCGTATTTCAATCTATCTAAAGACCGAGCCATCTTCTTTGCTAGTTGCGGTTTCATCGCCTTCCAGGACAAACTAAGCTTTCCAAGGACAAGTCAATTCTGGGACACGCTACTATTCTGGTGAATTACACACGTGCCATGAAATGAGTCAGTCGTTTCTGTAGAGACTCTTGGAGCTGTGGAATTTGACCTTGACCTTTGACCTGAAAGAAAAGACACACAGTTATTGAGAAGTTCTATAAAGAATAAGACCGGGCATGGTGTCACAGGATATGACAGTATATTACAGCTAGTCTGTAAGATTACAGTCGAACCCTAAAATTAGACCTCCCACGGGACTGTTATCAGGTAGTGTTGTAAGACGGTCTTATTTGACTATGAAACATTGAAAATACAGTTTGGGTACTGCCGATAATTGGCCTTTATTATGAGGTGGTCTTAATTCTGAGGTGGTGACAAAATGAGGTTCCTCCCGTGTAACAACAGGAAATGGATCAGCAGCATAATTCCCAATCTCTCATCGACGATAATTGTACGTTATTATGGTTGCAGGAAGTTAGATGCCCAGAAGAAGAAGGAACGGACGGAGGCTCACCTGTACATGATGATCAACACAATAGTGGAGGACCACTTCGACGGGCATCAAGGAAACGATCTTTATGATCCAGAAAAAGCTCAAGCCAGGTAACAGGGATCCACAGTCCAATAAACCTAAAAATATACAGAGATCCCGGGTCCAATAAACCTAAAAAAGATATAGAAGGAGTCGCGTTTGGTATCCAGCTTGATAGCCTGAGGCTGTCTGAAGTACCAGTACTTTTATATTCAATTTTGAAAGTTTTCCGTCTGTGTCTTCACATGAAAATAAGAAAGAAACTACCTATGCATGTTACGCTAACACTCTTTGTGAACTGTATAAAAACTGTTTTGTCTTACTACTTAGGGTAAAAAGTTCAGTGGTCGCAGATATAGTCTCCTTGCCAAATGTCTTTTTGTAATTAACGAGGCTGTGTGTTTAAAATTGGAATTTTGTTTACAATATCTGGATGCATGTATGAGTAAACGGCATCTTGTTCAGTCCGATTTTGTTGTTACAGGGCATTCCGTGTGAAGAAAACGGCCACGCTGATGGAGTTTATGGAAATCCTTAGTGAAAGTCTGGTAAGAACAGCTTGTAGCCAGCCCAGAATAGACCACCTCAAAATTAAGATCACCCTCCAAAAACAGCACCTCAGAATTAAGAGCACCCCAGAATTAAGACCACCTCAGAATTAAGACCACCTCAGAATTAAGATCACCTCAGAATTAAGACCATGCTAGAATATAAAGACCACCTCAGAATTAAGACCACCCCAGAATAAAGACCACCTCAGCATTTAGACCACCCCAAAATTAAGACCACCTCAGAATAAACACCGCCACCCAGCAGCACTAAGACTGTATTATGTCAATGAGTTTCACTATTAAGACCATGAGCTGTGAGATGAGTGGTCTTATTTCTGAGGTTTTTATATGAGACCACGAAACTCCAGACAGAATGTGCCAGAACTCTGGCTAGACCAAACATGTACATGTACGTAGCTCAGGACTAATTAAAGGTTGAAAGTCACTTACCACTATAAATTTAAAATTTAATTTTCACAGTTAACAGTTTCACAGTTTTCAGATTAAAGATTAACTTCTTGTACGTGGTAATTAAAGATTAACTTCTTGTACGTATAGGTACTTCTTATCACGCAGTCTTTTTGGAATATTTAAATTGCTGTGGTAGAGGTAACTCTTTTCAGTGTCCTTGAAAAACAAATAATATGCTACCAGCATTTACACTTGGAAATGTTTAATACACTGTGTATAGACTAGAAGCGTTTCTGTCAAGTCCGAGGACTAAAAACTTTTACTTGTTAATGAGCTATGCTAATAAAGAAGGTATTGTTAAAATCCTCCAGAATTATCCAATCGACTGCCTGCGGGTGTGGCCTTTCAGTTGCCGGACCAATCAGACTTACCGGCCCAGTGTCATCGACATGGATACAGACATCAACAAATCGGTAAGGCATTGAAGCTGATTAGCATGATGGACAGGCTACATGAAATTTTACCAATGAGTGTCAAATGGAGGGACCGAAATCTGAAAATTTGACATTCTCTCTGTAATTTGAAGGCTGAAACCTAAGTACATCTATAGTTAAGGCACTGTCACTAGCTAGCTGGAGGAGAAGGGGGTGTGCTTATTTCACCTTAACACCACTTGGAAGTGAGGCAAAGCATAAATTAAAACCACTTTGATTTTTCAACGAAAGCTAATACACATACATCACGCCCAATATTACAACCATGTCAGAATAATCCCTTGTTCCTTGGCACTAATAAGTGAACTTAGGTTTATTTCTGGCCTTAAACTTTCAGTGGAAACTGGCCCCTGGTTTGATATAGAGTTGTCCCTCTACTTTACAACGCTCTATTTTAAGACCACCCTTGATTATAAGACCGCTTGATTTGGTCCCAAATTTTTCTGTATTAAATTACCTTTATTTTAAAACCTCCTGCAATATAAGACCACCTTTCTTGGTCCCATGGGTGGTCTTAAAATAGAGGGACCACTGTAAACCCACTGTGCCAAGCTTGAGATCTAACGTAACTGTCACTGACTATCATCTGTTGTTGTGTCTGTGCAGGTCCAGGATCTAGCTGACAGTGACAACCCCTGGACAGTGTTCGTGGAGACGTCAAACCCCGCCAGTGGACCCAAACCTCTCCCGGCGTTTGACAAAGACTGTAAGACATTACTGCTGGCGTACAGGACTTCAGCATTCGTGGCTTGATAGCAATAGCATCGATTTGGTAGCAGTGGTAATAGTAGTAATAGTAGTAGTAGTAATAGTAGTAAGTAGTAGTAGTAGTAGGTAGTAGTAATAGTAGTAGTAGTAGTAGCAGTAGTAGTAGTAGTAGGTATACTGGTAGTAGTAGTAGTAGTAGGTATAGTAGTAGTAGTGGTCATATTGGTTGTAGTAGTAGTAATATAGTAGCAGTCTTTATGTGTGTGTATTTCTTGTAGAACTATCTAGGGAGATAGAGAAGCAACTTCATAAAGCACTCACATAAAAATATTCTTAGAGCCACAGTTTAAACAGGTTAACGCAATTAACATTTCAGTATCTTGTCATCATGTGTAGAACGCTGTCATTGTCTCTTGGTTCCCTTCCCAGCCGACGTCCTTCTGTTCCTGAAGCGATACGACCCCAAGACAAAGACCCTGTCCTACTGTGGCCATGTCTACATGCCCATATCAGAAAAAATAGGTAGGGTATCAAAAAAACGGAACACAGAGACAGAGAGAAAAAAAAACAAACTTGTGCATGCTTAGGGTTTGAAAGAGACACCTAGTTGTAGAGGAAGCATATTAAAAGCAAAAAAGAAATCAATAATTTTGCACTTTAGCATAAGCTGTTACTTGGACCAACTGTTATTCTCCTTGTGCGTGAGAATATATAGGTGGATGGGGGGTTGGGGGGGGATACAGGGAACAAACATACATGAACTGGCACATAATGGAGCGTTCTCCTCATTAAAGAAACGATCTCACGTAGCAGTAATTAATTACACAGTGAATTTGCAAAGAGCACTTTAGAGACCAACAAAATGTGGTCCTTATACAAAGGTGATCTTTATATACAGGTCCAATAAAATGGAAAGTATATTCTTGGGGACCGGTGAAAATGTGGTCTTTAGAAACAGTTGGGCTTTATGTATAAGTGGTCTTTAGAGACGGTTTAACTGTATAAGGAGCACCTTTGCTCACTTTCGGAGTATTTGTGATCCACCCAACTTCGAAATTTAAATTTTCCGTTTTTTCCAGGTGAATTCCTCGTGCCTATCCTGTGTGAGCGAGGCGGTTTTCCCAAGGGCACTCCTCTCCTGTTATACGAGGTACGGGTCTTTTGTTTCCACTCTGTGTGCGTGTAAGTATGTGTGGTCTTCCATAAATAAAAACCTTATCTCAACGTGCTGATTTGCTTATATCCATTGATTTAATACATGCACCTCCTTTGGGTAAAGCTACTTCAGCTGTCCTCAAAGCCGTTGTTAGACCTCTGTTTATAGACTAGCTAGACACTGCTAGTTTAGATGATAGTTTATTACTTAGTAAACGTAGTATAAAAGGAAAGTACTGTAACAAATGAAGGTTGTCTGTGACATACTTTTAAGCTGGCATTTGGATACACCGGTCCGTCTATTTTACAACCATTTATTTTAAGACCACCCTGATTATAAGAGTATACAAATTGTCCTAAAGTGTGTTTTTGTGTGCTATTGAACCTTTATTTTAAGACCACCTGCTATATATGACCAAATTTCCAATTTCATGGGCGGTCTTAAAATAGGGATTTCTGTACCGCCTTCTCTATTGAACCTGCTTCACTTCTAAAGAATACAGTTGTCCCTCTATTTTACAACACTCTGTTTTAAGACCACTCTTGATTATAAGATCGCTTGATTTGGTCCCAAAGGGCAATTTCTGTATTAAATGACCTTTATTTTAAGACCTCCTGCAATATAAGACCACATTTTTTGGTCCCATGGGTGGTCTTAAAATAGAGGGACCACTGTACCAGAAAGTGCTAAAAACCTGCAGTAAAAATGTCGTGACCCATGGTCCTCTTGTTGTCTCCAGGAGGTGAAGCCAAACCAGATTGAGAAGATGGAGAACTTCGAGCAGCCTCTGGAGAAGGTTCTGGATGAGCTGATGGATGGGGACATTGTCGTGTTCCAGAAGAACGATCCAGAATTGTTACACCATGAGCTGCCCACCGCCAAAGATTATTTCAAGTACTTTAATTGAACTCTGAACTCTGAATTTTGTTCCCAGTCTAAAAAGTTCAATCTGAAAACGTGGTACTGTTAATCTCACTTCAAGTAAGCTAGGAGCCCTGGCGTTTAAAAAAAAAATGGGAAGTTCACCGTTAATTTTATGTGTTTAAAATTGCCTTTTCAATAGGCTTACTTGTCTTCAGTTCCAGAGGCAAACTGAAACTGATGGATAATAGAGACGTGTGTGACACTCTCTTAGGGGATAATGTCAATGCACGCTCTTATTTCGTTTGTATAATACAATACGGTGGGAAAGTGGCTAGAGCGGTCTCTCACTTAAAGGACACTCGCACCAATAAATAAATGCCTTTAATCATTCCTCTCAACAAAGGAAACCTCAAATGAAGAGAATTATTTGGCGGAAGGGTGTCACTATTAGAAGGGGCTACTATACCTCCATATTGAGGCCACGAACCAATCACATGTAGCCTATTACAGTGAAACCTGTCTTGAGAGACCACTGGCATGAAAGACCACTTGCATTGAAAGACCACATATTTCTGGCGGAAGGTCCTACATCTCAATGTAATTGAACCTGCCACCAAAGACCACCTGTCCCCAGAGACCACATTTGCATGGCCCATGGTGTAGTCTTTCAAGACAGGTTCCACTACAGTGTGTCTCAGAAATGACAGCAGATGAAGACTGCCGATGGGTGGTCCTAAATCTGCAGTTCCACTGAAAACAAAGGCAATACAACTACTCTCACAATTAAGGTTTAGCCTTCCGGTTACATCAGCCTCATTAATATTCATGAGGTACCTATTGCATGCTCCAGGGACCTGTACTACAGGATCGAGGTGACGTTCTGTGACAAGACACAGCCCAGCGACCCCGGCTTCGCGCTTGAGTTGTCACAGAAGATGAACTACGACCAGGTAGCGAACGCTGTCGGTCAGTACCTCGGGGTGGATCCCTATCTACTGCAGTTCTTCAAAAGTCAAGGGTAAGTGTCTCAAAACGACTTAAATGTGAATAAAATAGATATTAAATAACATTTTATAACTGAAACTTGGAAAGATTTTGTTGAAAAGAATGCGATTGTGATCATAGCATGATCCATGTGGAATTAAGTCACTGTTGTGATTCTGGGAAAAATATCAAGTCTGCTATTAGTTTGATATAGCTCAGTGGACTGTAGTTTAATATTTAAACTCTAGTTCTGTCCTATGCATCAATCAATTAAGTTTCTATTTGATTGGCAGGTACCGAGAAGGGCCCGGAAACCCGATTCGTTGCACATTTGACGGGACGCTACGAGACCTGTTCATGTATTTCAAGCCGAAACAACCGCGGAAGATCTACTACCAGCAGGTCAGCCTGGTCTCATGAATATTCATATTTACACTCTTCTTTCAATATTCGGGCTGCCATGCATTCAGGGGAGTCTAGAATGAATCTAGACTATAGTATATCTTTCGAAATAATGATATGAACATCATGTCTTCTTTAAATTTGCTACAGTAGAACCTGTTTTGAAAGACTGCCCGTTTCGCCATTAAAATATGGTCTCTCAAGACAGGTGGTCTTTGGTGACTGGTTCAGTTACACTGAAATGGAGGAGCTCCCACCAAAAACTAGTGGTCCTTCAAGACAGGTGGTCTCTCATGGCAGTGGCCTCTCAAGACAGATTTTGGTGTACCCTTATTAATATGGCTGTTTTCGAAATGGATAAAAGTATAAGTTGTCGATTGGGAACAGGCAGAAACAGCTCGAAAGTTGATTGGAAGCAGTGATCAGTTGTTCAGCTTGTTGTTTTGTTGTTATGAAGAGTTGTTTCTGATAAGTGTTGACTCACTTGTTCTGGTTTCCAGCTGAGCATCAGAATCAACGAACTCGAAAACAAGCGCCAGTTTAAGTGTATGTGGGTGAACAACAAGTTAAAGGAGGAGGTAAGTCATTGGCTGTGTATCAGTTGATTTAGGGATCGTCATCCCTGTAATTTTGGACCCCATTCCATTTTAAGACTTTCCAATACAGTAATCCCCCTCTAATAAGGACTCCCCTTCTGCAAAACATTTCTGTTCTGATTAGAGAGGCATCCTTTGGTGAGAGGGAGCATTACATACATTCACGGTATTTGTTGCCAAGAATTTGTGTCCTTTATAGAGGGGTGTCCTCTCTAGAGAGTGTCCTTTAAAAGAGGGACCACTGTATTTTAGACTCGTAAAGCATCCATCAGGCAATAAATAAATATTGATAAATATCCCTCCATTTTAAGATCGCCTTCCATTTAAGACCACATTTTCTGGCTGAATGGCTGTTGCTAAAATGCAGAGGCCACTGGAAGCTACTCTACTTGAGTTCACAAAGAGATGGCAGACACTTTCTTGTAAATATGTTGCAAGGTACATAAAAAACCCCACTGAATTCCCTACCTTTGTGTAAAAGCATATCGTCTTGTTCGTTTATTAGGGGTTGCAGGAGCAAGCATGAAAAGTTAGTTTTTTGAAAATTTGGGGTGCCTGCCTACAGGCTGGATAGTGAGGTGAAAAAGCTTTTCGCTATAGAAGTCAGACTGCTGACACTGCTTGGTGATAGCCTAGTTCGTATGACAAGTCCGATATAAAAATATGCCGACATTGTGTGCATCTGACGTAGATTAACGTTTTCTGTATATTTCTCTCCCGTAGAAGGAGCTGGTGTTGTACCCGAACAAGAACGGCTGTGTGGCCGACCTGTTAACTGAGGCCAAGAAACAGATTGTGGCGGTCAACCCCGGCACGGGGAAACTCCGGTAAGGGAAGCTGGGACAGGCGGAAA
>JAAUYG010068498.1_pt1 | contig 14443 bp, 8 predicted proteins | sample 7278091 | NCBI WGS metagenome assembly JAAUYG01 (sample SAMN14350201, study PRJNA611818) | marine sediment metagenome | isolation source: surface marine sediment (0.6m) | place: French Polynesia: Moorea | collected 2018-08
ATTTGTACCCCCCCCCCCCCCTTGACCGTCATGGCCCTAACGTTTCTTCTATTCTCCTTTTTCGAGTGCCTATCCTCGTTCAAATGACTTGTTTCATTTCCCCATAAATTATTATATTTTTTTTGGTAAATGTCTATAAACTTACCATGTCAAAATCACCCACCTATTTCTACAATCTACATGGAGCCTGTAGAAAATGTCACTGGAAAACTGCAATGGGCGTGGATTATGCAAAATACATGTACAGTGAAACTTGTATATAAAGACCACCCTAGGGACCCACAAAATGTGGTCTTCATACACAGGTTGTCTTTATATGTAGGTTCAGAAACATGGAAAGTATACCTGTGTGGACCTGTAAAATGTGATCTTTAAAAGGAGGTGGTCTTTGTATACAGTGGTCTTTACAGATATATACAGTGAAACCTGGGAATTAGGGACACCCAATGGACTGCCAAAAACTGTCTGGAATTCTAAGGTGGTCTTATTTCTCAGGTTCATTTCTATGTACTAAATAGATGTAGGGACTGAAGTAGGTTTCCTTAATTCCCAGGTTGTCCCTATTTCTCAGGTGGTCTTAAGGACAGGTTTCACTGTAAATGTCGTTCTTTATCTCGTTAGGTCCTGCTCGTTAGAAATACTTTATCATTAGGGGCCTTTCTGCACTGAATTCTTTAGCTGCAACGCTACTAGAAACGCGTTTTATTACTTCGAGTTTCATTCATGTTTTGCATGTGTGTTTTTTTTTCGTGAAACTTTTTTCCAGCCTTGTTTTGTGATAATCTTTAATAGGGTATAGACGGGGATTATGACTTCGAACGTTGCGACATGTTTCAGACACCTGAGTTTAGATTTAATACAGGTAATATGGGTGGCGGATTTTTGCGAAGAAAATATTACCTAAGGTTTTATCCTATGTGGCTGATGTTCCCTTTGCATTCAAACAGAACGGTACACCATATGGTGCAAAGGAAACGTTTGTTTGGCCATGGTGACACCTGATGCGACAATATCCGCTTGTAGAACGTTGGCAGACACGCACCCCGAAACGTTGACAGTAACTACAGTTACACTGTTCACCATTCCAAGTCTTGATTAACATTTGAAAATCATTTAGAGATGCAGCATCTTTAATATTCTATTCGTTTGCTCCTTGGTAGGTAAAAGAATCCCGTCCATAAGTCACGGTGTTAAAACCTGGCTGTTTCAAAGATTTTACATTCCTTGATTGATATAAATGTTCCACCTTCTTAAAAAAGTTCTCCCATATAAGCTGGTCCAATATTATGGTATATCTTAAACACCTCTATCTTATCACTGTATTACAGGACGCCAGTGGACCACTGGGTGGATGTAGGCATGTACATGACTTAAAATAAATGGATACACACCACCAGAACAACCAAGCGTACTAGCTGCCCCCGAAGCCTAGTGGTCAGCGTGCTGGGTTTCTGTGCTGTATCGGACTGCGGCTTTCCGTTAAATAACTTTTCTTTATTTAACAAATGAGGCGCATGGGTTCAACTCCGCGTCACCTTCACATTCTTAGTCAAAAGACAATAAGTCAGTGTAGCATTGGCGGACAAATATCCCGTGATACCGTGATATATCACAACCCAATGGACCACTGATTTTCGGGGTGCATTTCCGCTAATGTTCTACTACTACCAGTTGATATTGTTGGGTCAGGTGACGGCGGAGAGGAGTCGTTGGGGGTGGAGAAGGGGACATGTTTATAGTGAGCGTTCCACTTCTTCAACTTCTGCCGGTCAGATTTGTATGTGCATTGTGGGTGGTGTACCGGGTGGCTGGTGTAGGGGTAATGGGTTACTTTGGGCTTTGAAGACAGTAGCGGATATATTTGATTATTAGACTGCATCATGTCATTTTAATAGTAAGTTAGTAAAAATGGTCGCAAGTATATTTTCGAACAAGAAAATTAAAAAATACACGTTTTACTGTATTTCTTATAGCTGTTTATGGGGTGTACATAGACCGGTATAGTACTTGTACATGCTGGATATTTTTGCTTCGAACGGCCCCTCAAATTCCCATAGTAACAATCTCCGTCCATTCGCAATACTCAAATTCCCATAGTAGCAATTTCCGTCCATTCGCAATACTCAAATTCCCATGGTAGCAATTTCCGTCCATTCGCAATACTCAAATTCCCATGGTAGCAATTTCCGTCCATTCGCAATACTCAAATTCCCATGGTAGCAATTTCCGTCCATTCGCAAAGCAATGTATGCTTTCGCCACTGTAATTATAGAAATCACCTGTAACTTTAATTACCACATGACGTGTCAAAAACTGGGATGCGTTTGTATTATTTATATACCCCCATATATTTCACAGAAACATCTCTATTAACAATACCTGTGTCTTTGTTTAATATGTATAGTACATGTACAATCGGATTTATACAAAGCCTATTGTGTATTATCATTCGGCAGTACTAGTTGCCCTACGCAGCACCTTCAAAAGTCAAATGTCAGACTGTACTTGATCTATTGATCGTAGTTGATACATTTGAAAATTCAAATATTTGTGTTATATTTTGTTTGGTATAGCAACCACCCACCAGCGTTGATAGTTTATTGATACATTGCAGCATATGTTGCACAACCATCACAAACGATACACTTCGATCGCTCAAGTACTTGTACACAACCGCCAAAATGGTCGCACATGTATTTTAGATGTTCAATTTAAGATAAGATAAGATAAAATGTATTTAACATCGGTTACAGTGTAAACAATGAATATTAGTACAAGTACTTTTGAGTGACATGGTACGTTGATAGGGCTCCACATGGGTGCAAATAATTTATGCTGTGTCACACGTCACTTTTTATTTTTCCCCAGGTCCCCATGTCACTTTTTATAAGCCATTGACGTCACTTTCTATCTACAGTTTTTATAAAAGGCCATGTCGGGTTTCTACAAATTTTAAAGTGACCGTGTCGCACTTCGTTTTTTACCCATGTGGAGCCCTGTTGATGGGATGAGATGAGAATGAATTGAAGTGTGGACCGATTTGAAACGAATATTCTAGAATACTAGAATGTGATGAATTACACTCTATTTTTTTTTAGTACAGCAAGAGCGTCCACTTCTAAAACCATTCCACGAACTACTTATTATAGCATTAAATGATTCAACATCACTGCCACGTTTATACATGTCGTCTAACTCATTCGACAGCTTAGATGCTGATATAAAATTTGTAATAGGAAGGTTTGCTTCTCACAACTCAGTAGCTGTCTGGTCAAACAACTCAAATACGGATAATAAAGGACTCACAAACCTTGTTTTTAAATGTTGTAAGGTAAGGTAAAGACTTTTTAGCAACCCAGGTATAGGTTGGATTGAACAGACATTAGGCACCAGACACGTTCTGTTGCACTCATACATGACTAGCAATGAATAAAAAAGGATTAGTGAAGTACACGTTCACTAGTCCTAGTACACATTGCGCTACTCCGATGAATTTCCATTGAGAGAACTTCAAGAAAATAAAAAATACCATTGTGTATGTGTGTGATATACCATATTGGTCGATAGTGTAGTCCTGACGTATTCACACGTGGGTATGTCAGGTCGTTTGCCTTGTCTTGCTTCAGTGATGTATGCACAGCTGGTATCTGTGTTTGTATTGATGACATGTCACGCTGTACGTGAGAGAGAAATCGGCCGTTTGAGACATTTGTGCCGTGTCTGGTGAAGGCTAGGCATGTCACTGTTTTATTGATGTCGATCTTTATCATCCCTCTGCTAGCGGTTGTGTCAGAAATGCAGTGTGTTAGATTCCCGTTAGATATAAGAGGTGCACTATTACAAGTTATATACACTGCTCAAAATCTTTAAGGGAGCAGATATTCAAAACCACATATTTATAAATACATTGGGAAAAATTGTTCCAGATGGTAGTCATGTTTAGTTCAAACAGTTTGCTTGATAAGGCAATTGTGACAAAATAAAAATGAGCAAAACTGTATTTTTTTACATAACTCAGAGGGGGAATCACCCCCAAAACACAAGTGTATCAGAGCAATTGCGATCATGATCTTTACACTTTCAAACAGGAAAACACTGTTTATTGTTAAATTAGTAGGTGGTATTGCCTCTGATTTGACACTAAACTACGCTAAACTTTGCTCCCTTAAATGTTTTGAGCAGTGTATGATGTATTATGCACACACTGCTGCGTTCGAACGTGCTACACATTGCAATGTTATTTTTGCCTTTTGTCAATGTATGTGGTAAATCCAGCAATCAATGAGGAGTGCGACATATTCATATATACTTAACGTAAGCTTACACTAAACGTTTATACTTTTGAATATTAACACTACTTAACGTCAGGATTCATGGACAAAGCATCCGAATTGGCACCGTATCATTATTTCTATCATGAACTGTATCACTATCTTTCCGTATACATGTTCTTTCTAAACTACTATTTCTTCTCTATACTTCTCAATATTAAACAGTTATATATATTGTATATTAATATTTCGAATTGTTTTGTCACATTGGTAGTTGTTTTGACATTGCCATGAGTCCGAATCCCATGCGGGACCCGGATGTGGAATAACTTATTTTCAAACCGGATTTTAATCAATGTGGTTGATTGGTTTTGTTGTTTCTCCCCAGGCGGCGCTCAGAAATCGTTCATCTGGTGCCGGATGTGTTGCATACGCCAAGATGTCGTCCAGGAGGAAACGCGCGTGACCCACCACATCAAGTATCACCAGTACACGTCTGAGGATAGCGGGAGCAACATTGAACTAGAGAATGTACAAGCTAACAAAGACGTCACGGGTTCTTAGCGGGGACAAACATACAGACAAACAGAAATATGGATAAAAAACTTTACGTATAAACAAACAAATTCACAGAGAACGGTTTAAACGTTCATGGGATATCTTGGTGTTGAACGCATCCGCGCACAAACGTTGTTGAAGAAACTATGTGTAGTACATGTACGTCATCACTGTTTGCTTATTGTTGCATGTTGTTGACGCGTTTGCACGTTTTCAGCTTCCTGTCACGTGGTCGAAATAGATCTTTCTTCTCCCCACCATCAAACGTGTTTGTTGATTTTCTTTACCAGGAATTCACAACACTGGGCAAGGTACATTCAGATATTAACGTCAACATGTCACAAACGAACCATTGACCAGATTAGTCATAAATATTTTAGTATCAGTACTTATAATAAATGATTTATGGTGTTGAAGCCTACCGTGTAAAGGTTGCGAAACAACACTTCGCAAACTAATACAGTGGAACCTGTCTTTAAGAGCACCTGAGAAATAGGGACAACCTGGGAATTAAGGACAGCTATTCCAGTCCCTAGGCCTCTTCAGTGCATAGAAATGGACCTGAGAAATAAGACCACCTCAAAATTCAGGACAATTTTTCACAGTCCCTTGGGTGTCCCTAATTCCCAGGTTCGACTGTACATGTACTAAAGTGAAGTAATAATGCACATAGATTTATCTCCGACATGTTCAAGGTCAAAAGTATCCATGTGTATCCTACATACACCCCGTTCTACCATGAGCCCTTTTCAAGGAAAATTAAATTTTTGAAATTTGCATTGGATATACATGTAATGTAAAAATTTAATTTTGTATAACTTTGGTTAAATTAAAGAAAATCAAAGTTCCAGGCAGAACATTTATTGGAACCACCTCCAGGAACCTGTAACAAATTAAAGTTTTGTTGCAAAGACCTTAGAAGTGCTAGAAGTAACTGCAGAAGGAGTAGGGATTTACGATTTTCACTCCCATATGGTCCAACGTTTAGGAAAATGAAAAAGTTCCGTACAAAAATTTAATTAAAAAAATTAAGAAATTAGAATTAAAAAATCATATCATCTGGGTGCATTGGCTAGAGCAGCCCAAACTTGAAATTTGAACCAAATAGGCCGCCTAGATTTAGAGGTTATTGACGGACACGTACGATAGCCTTGCTCCCGCATGCGCGGGAGCAAGGCTATATACCATGACTTCAGCTACGTGTAGTAATAGCGTGCTGAGCTTCAAAAATATACTACAAACTTTAAGGTGGCAACGATATATGGATGACCTTTAGGGCCAATAAGTCATACATAAACGTTACACACGTGTGAGAACGAGAACAGTTTCAAGGATCAGAATTGTGGTAATTACACAATTGTCGACATGGTAGGAGTCCTTTGAATTGAAACATCAGTTTTTGTGCTGTTTGAGCTTCCACCATTGTCACAGTGTCATGGTCATAATGTTATTGTCACAAGGTCATTGTCATGCGACATTATCAAAATGTCATCGCCGCTGTCATTTAGATTACAGTTTCAGAGAAAATCTACTACAGGAACAACCGACCGTCTGACCTTCGACCATTTGACTATCAACAATTGACCTTTGACTAATGTCTCAGAGTAACTGTCAGTGTCATAGTCATAGTCTCATTGCCACTGCCATGTGTCATTGTGACACTGTTATGGTGTCATTGCCGCTGTCATTATCATATGACATTGTCACAGTGTCATTGTCCTGAACACGTACACCTTTTTTTAATGCAACACCGGCCACGGTTAGACTTTAAAAACTCAACACAATGTCATACGTTACCATGTTCGGTGTGTTCTGAATCGGCTAGAATGCAGAGCATTATCTATACTAGGCAAACAGTAGGGGATCTAACGGTTAGATCATCTTAATCCCACAATTGCCACGTCACCGCACGGTTTGGAAACAACCACTCGACACCAGGGCAAGCGACATGTTCTTTATTTTGACCAACGCACAGCAAACCCGATAACACAACGTTAATGTCATAACAATAAACGTAACGGCATCTGCAGTGTAATAGAAATGTCCTCAGATATCACAACTGGTAAATGTTTACAAAACACAAATCAAATACTACAAAAGTTATGCCGCGCTCTTTATGGGGGGGGGGGGGGGGGGTTGGGAAGGGGCAAAAGGCACATTGGCAGCCGGCATGATCATCGCAACAGGCGACTAAAAAGCTGAGCTAGAGAAAGTGCTAATGCGTGAAGAAATGTTGCTATTAAAAGAAGCAAACACAGTGGTCCCTCTATTATAAGACCTTCAATGGTACTGAGAAAATATGGTCTTATATTGCAGGTGATCTTAAAATAAAGGTCATTTAACACAGAGAGTGGAACTACCGGGACAAAATCAAGATTGTTTTATAAGCACAAGTGGTCATAAAATAAAGGGTTGTAAAATAGACTACTGGACACAAATGCACAACGGAAAGGGTAAGGTGGATTGGCAGATAAATCAATAACTGTACATTACATACTGGTATATACACAGGAAATGAGGATAAGTAACTGGGATACACTTATCCATGGAGCTCAAAGCTGCCACGGCCAAATATATACATGTAATATCTAGCTTGGATTTCGATGGACGGGTGTTACCTAAAATAAAATCTCCAGGATTTTAAATGTTTCGTGAGATTCGTGACGTGATTCTAATATTGATAAATGTATACCGCCTTTGTGCGATATTCAAATCCGACATTCTGCACTGCCCACTGCATCAGGCTCATCCGAAAATCTAACTCCACCAAGTGGAGACTAATGTCCGGGTATGAGCAATAACCACTATAGCTGTTGTAGAGAATATCTCAGGAAGATACTAAGTGCAATGTTTGAAAAAAAAAAAAGAAAAGAAAAGAAAAGCATATCATACATCACCGTCACAGAAAAAAGGTACGGAAGTTTAATGTTAATGGTATGACGAAGCATATTTGAACGACACGTACGACAACGACAGCTACGGTGGCTAATATACGACATGACATAGTCATTATTCTTAGTTATAACTAAATATCACTTAGTTATAAGTAAATTAGCATTGGGAGTTCCAACTAGCATTTAGTTATAAGTAAATGAGTATGAATAACTAAATAGTGGTCATAACTAAATAATTATAATTATTCTAAATACTTATTTCGTTATGTAAATAATTAATATAACTAAATGACGATTTACTTATAACCAAGTAAGCATTTAGTCATAATTATAAAATTTAGATATCCAATTGCTATGCAATTTTAATACAGATTTATTTATAACTAAAAACATGTACTCAGGATTACTAAACAAAAGAAAAGGTGATGTCGTATATCAGCTACCGTAGACAGCAGAACAACACACACGGACTGAAAATACCGGGGTTTTCGAGGCTTTGACATTCATTGGAAGCTGCAGTCAAGCACACCAGCACTATCTGGGAAAAATACTGATAACTCTGCTTGACGAATTAATATTTGAAGACAAGGACTCCTCTAGCCGGCCGAATACAGATGCACTAGGTAATGATATACTATCCTGGGTTGAACATTGATAAAAACATACATTGACCGGATAGTGTGAATAGGCGCCGGAAGGGCTTGGAACACATGGTGCCCATGTCAAAGGCACAGATTTCAATCGACTAGACCAGCTCATTAGTTTGCTGCTAAAGGCAACGTGTCACCGTATACGTTGACAACTGAAAATTTGAAATGTCATCCGACATCATCACTTTTGCGAAAATACTTCAAGTTTAAGAATACTCTAAGAATACTCCAGTAAGTCTAAGTTTTGACTTAAGTTACAATCTCGGTATAAGTCATAAGGTATAAGTCAACTCAAAGTTGCAAAAGTTAGGGGTTCAATCAAAAGATGGTTCCTTGCATACTGATGACAGTCTTGGGCAGAAAATCTATCTCCTTCACTGGAATGCTTGTAAAAAAAAAACACAGCCAATGCAAAATCAAAACGAAAGTCATAGTAGGCCGAATCCTTCGAAAATGAAACACGTCAAGGAAAAAGATCCATCACAAAATTAGACAAAATCAAGATTTTGCGTGCTAGAATTATGCTTTTATCATATATCCACAAAACATAGAAAGAAGTATCTTTGAAGTTACAAAAATAGTAGGTAACCACTTTAAAAAATAAACCATTCATCTCCATACAACACAGGTGGGTGTAAAACGAACTGACACACAGTGGCATAACAAGTGAATAAGAAAGCGTATTAGATCCGTAATTGAAAGAAGATTTTAAAGAACATCTAAAACATTGAAAACATCAGCAGGGACCTATTTGTTTCGGTCACGTCTTGATCACAGACTGGTGGTTTCGAGGTCAACGTATCCTTCCAACACAGGATACAGGAGCTAGGCCTTACACACCCATCGCCACCGTATCTCAATCGCGACCGAGGCTACGGGATCCCTCCAACCATCCATAGTCTCCTGTCACATGACCAGAGCGGTCATGTGACGACCTTGACAGCACCACTCAGTGATCAAGACCCCTAGGAGGCGGTCGAGACGTCTGAAGATGTTTCATACTTCGACTCTGAGAGGTTAGAATTTTCTTCCTCTAAGATGAATCCGGAAGTGCAGTCACAACTTACATTCATAGCTTCTGGATTGGTGTTTAGCGAATTTCTGCTCGCCCCCTGCACATATATATATATACCAAGACAGACTCTTTACAAACTGCAGTAATAAAAGTTGAGGTCATGCAATATAACCTTTTCATGCAGAAACCATCAATTAATAACATTCAATAAAAATCACCTTGCAACTATAATATATTAAGCAAACAGAAGTAGCTATAACATTTATCAAGTGGTACTTAGCAATCAGACTATGAAGACCGAAAAACCTACCATAGCCTGTCATTATTATCACAATGTGCTTATTCGGATACAGTACTATGTAAATAAATGCAAATCAGGTGATTGCCACCAAATATACATATGTCTGACAGCAGGATCGTTGATGTCAGTTGTTCCGCTTAAAATATTGCTTTTTCCCTTAGATGATAAATACAGATACTTTTCCTCGCGTTACTATGCACAATGTTGTTTGTATCAAACCGTTTTAGACAAGGCAGAAAAGACCATTTTGTTTAGGCTAGCAAGCACGCGACCGAGACTGCTGATAGCCAAAACAAATTAATGCGCCAAAAGTGAGACCCAAACAAAAAACCGTTGAACATAATAAAATATCTACAGCAGTTGCTCACCAGTAACTTTGTCGGGAAACCAATGCTCGACCAGCATAAGTAATATACACGTCATTTACAAGAAATCTTTAAGCACATGTATATGACGAATATAGCGGCTATTCTCTTCAAAGGGTCTGAGACTGATCATGAAACCTGTTCACCTAGAATCGCCAAGCATGAAACACTGTAGGAGACGTACAGAGCCATCTGTCTGACGCACCGGATGTCTAAGGTTAGTGAATACAATATCCGGTATATAGCTGACAAACTTAGTTCTAGTTGAGCATATTTTCTGTCGTAGTAACATGATGTGTTTGAATTTTTGTGTACGTTGCTTGCTACAAGACTCCACAGACAAATCTGTTGCTACATGTATGTACAGTACCGTACTGAAGCTTGTAAATACAGAATATTATCAAGTAACAGTGTAACGTATTTGCAAAATAAAGTAATCAATTTACTGCAAGAGGCACTTGATCACAGACGATATTCGGGCTTGCCTCAAAACAAAGATATTCTGAATCTGGAATGTCTGAAGAAAATATCGTTTCAGTCCAGAGTTTGAGCATCTTTGTTACGGTTCGAGCAAAGAAATTCAAATTACAATACAGAAGATATCGACGTAAAACTGTAACGCTGTTACTGCAGTCGCACTATTTAACACAGCCGTTTCGTCGTCGCTTAGAAGACGGCCAACTTTTGTGACGCCTTCTCACGGATCTGCGCAGCACGTGTCCCAGTTGACTTTCTGCGAACTGGAATATTCCAGGCCCTCATACGTTGCTGCAAAAAGTTAGACATGCATAGATTAGTAATCATAAACAGTTAACCACGGAATGCTCATACATTTATTCTGAAGACAATGGGAGAAACTCATAGTTCGGTTAGAACGTGTTCTCAATGGATTTAGCAGTCTCCTCGGACAATAATCTGTGAAAAGATTCTAGTAATCCAATATATCAATAATGTGGTAAATGCCTTTTATTTCCTACTTTTAAAGATGGTCAGTTCGGTTAGTACTGGTTAGCTACAAAGTTTCATACAAGTTGCCATCCACACATATGCCATGCATAGATCTACAACTCGCGCAAGACTGAGACCACGTGACTATTTGTCTGGCCACGTGAAAATATCGTCTGCAGTTGGAACTGTCAGTGGTGACGTCAGCCAATGTTGCACAATCATTTTGAACAGTCTATTTATTTCAATATTTCGGACAGCTCCACATCTGTACCGGTAATTTTCAGGCTGGTTGTGATACGTCGTGGCCCACATTCATGTATTTATTTCAGTACGTGCAAGTCAAAATACGTTCATATTTTCGTGCCAAAACTCAAGTAAAGGTTCCGCATTTTCACTCTGTTTCTTTCCTTCACGAGCGACTCTAAAAGACAGCACCTGATACTAAATACCCCGAGCAAGGTAAACGTTGGGAGTCTCTGCTTCAATCTACGAAAATTAAGCCTTCCCATGGCTTCATAATGGCGGTCTCTGTCGCGATAATCACTACGGCTGATGGTCACCCAAGGCGAGCATAATGAACGATACGTATTTGTAGGTCTGGGTATTATAACTCCGTGGTATATAATTAACAAGTTTAACCTTTCTAATAACTTTTCGAATGTATAGGTAGTATTAGGTACACATACACTCAACATACCGACACCGAACAGACTTTTTTATAACTTTTCGCTATTTTTAATGTAATGTACAACAATCGCGCGCAATGTGTGATCCATTCTATGCCTTATTGCAGGTCTACGTATGTAGTGGAACCTTTATATAAAGACCACCACAGACACGTGCCAAATGTGATCCTACTGTGCGTAACTAATTATTTACTATTAATCACCTTCTTTGCGTTACTACTTAATTTCACATGCCTTAACTTGCCGTGTTCCCATAATTAATTCGACACAACTTGCCATGTTTCCATATTAATTGTATATGAACTCCCCATGCTTCCTTAATTCATTTGAAAGGCCTTGCCATGTACCTGTAATTCGAAAGGCCTTGCCGTGTACCCATAATTAATTTTCAAGACATTGCCATGTACCCACAATTAATTCGACATTACCTGGCCATGTTCCAATAATTAATTCTACATACCCTGCCATGTTCCCACATTTAATTCCACACGCATTGCGGCCGTGTTCCCATAATGATTCCCACCGCTCTCATAGTTATTTCCACATACCTTGCCAGCTACCCATTGGGGCGAGGCCCGCCAGACGAGCACTGGTGTACCACTCCACGACCGTGTCTCTTACGAAGCCGCTTTCCGCCGCCGCCAGGTCGTACCGTGCCCTGGGGATAGACACCCATGTGGCGCCGCTGTCCTCACTCAGGACGAAGCTCAACCGATCTCGGGCGATTCCGTACAGCTCGCCCGTGCCCAGATTGTACCCGATGATGTTCACAATGGTGCTGTCCATTCCTGCATTTGTATATATGCATGGATCAAATGAGATGGAATATGTTTATTACACATAGTAACATGGAGTTGGAAACACACTTTACACCATTGGATTGGGACTACTTTAACCCCCCCCCCCCCCCCCCCAGGAGTACTTAGGCTGGGGGAATATCCCGAAGATACCCGAACGAAGTTAAACGCCACGTAACAGTGCTCTTTCACATGTTTCATGATTGGGCGAAGCTTTCATATGTCCACGACAATTGCCCAAATATGATTGGGCGAGGAGCGGGGAGTGTGGATTCGAATAAAACGGAATATTTAGTGGTGCTGAAAGTTAATACTTGATACCAGTACTTATACCAGAATACATTGATCTTTATTGTAAAATACGCAATAATATATATGCATTTCTAATGTTTTATGCGAGAACTATGCGAGAAAATTCCTAATTCTAAGAAAAAAATTGTTATTATGAGGATAATTACAGGATAATCCGTGGAAGGGGTCTTACCCATGAAAGTGACGCCATCAGAGGTAGTGAAAAGCTCTACACTATCGTCCCTGAAAAAAAGGAAAACACATTTCATGCAAGTTACTAGCTCCACATAGTTTTTTTGTAATTTTATACTAGTAAGAGTAATTTAAATTTAGTGGTGGGAAATTCAAAAATATTTCCAAAATTTAGTCTTACTATTAGGTTTCTGGAAGGGGAAAGAAAGAGTGGCTACCTTTGATCAACTCCTCTACTGTACAACTGCAAAATTATCGTCCCAACAGCCGCCATGTTTTGCTTTGCCTGCAGTATCGGCGTTTTCGGATTTTCTGCTGCTACCATTAGAGAACGCCAGTAGCCGGCGGCTGAAGCAAGTCTAATACGGCCATCGTCACAAGAGCTTTTCTTGCCGCACCCACTAAAATTAGCCTTTTAACGTGGGGTAGCGATCTTCGTGGAGGCTCGTTAAAATGAAAACACAAGAGACCCATGGACCTTGACGATCTGTTTGACGACAGCAGTAAGTAATGAAATCAAGAATATTACACAGATGTTCCATCATACCCGTTTTGAAACAAGTCCACTGAATGACCCCAGAATGTCATTGAACACTAAGGTCCCCATATACAGATACAAATTTCTGTTTCACGATACGACTAATCGTTTTTGAGTTAATGACTTTTGATAAAAATGCTCTGAATGACCCAAATGACCTTGGATACTACACAAGGTCACAGTTGCTGTATATATGTGTTGCTAGTGCCCCGGGATAACAATTTCAGTTACTCTTCTAGTCAAATGCACCGAACGACCCATTATGCATTTCCACACTACAAGGTCAAAGGTGTTCATAGATGTCTTACTAGGGTCACCGAGTCCCATATTGCAGTGCGTTTCGCTCTACAGTAAACTACTTTAGAGTACAAGTGCATAGCCAGTCTGACCATAAAAAACACTGGCCACTTCAAAGTCAAAGGTATCTTATGTATGTTGTATTAGTATCCCCGAGTCCCAAATTTAACATTTTGCTCTAAGATCAACCGTTTTCAAGTTACAGGTTAATGGAAACAGGGAAATGCACCGAATGACCCCGGTGGGAATGGCAAAATTTCAAAGTGTCATAGAAATTTTAATTAGCCAAATTTGAAAAATCCAGTGCAGTACCTTTGTGTAGACTGTCACAAGGAACACCTATAAATGTTTGTTTGGCAAAGAATCATAACTGCGAAGGAGTATTGATTTGAAACCAGTATTTTCGAAAATAAAAAAACAAACAAGAGGCCCAGGGGCCTTGACGCTCTGCTAGGTCATTTACTAGTTAAAGAATACCAGAAATGTAAAAACTTAAGTAGTTATAAGAACGGGTGGGCTGACGCAGCTGACCAGAATTCAAAAATCCTCGACCCCCCCTACGTGCGAAAAAGCCAAAAAGGTCAGTTTCAGTAACCAAATGGTATGTTTACTCACTATTTCACGACTGTAAAAACTATCA
>JAAUYG010109961.1_pt1 | contig 14441 bp, 6 predicted proteins | sample 7278091 | NCBI WGS metagenome assembly JAAUYG01 (sample SAMN14350201, study PRJNA611818) | marine sediment metagenome | isolation source: surface marine sediment (0.6m) | place: French Polynesia: Moorea | collected 2018-08
CCCCCCCCGTTTTTCCCGCACCACCCGCCAAACGCGATCGCGACGTGTGTGTGGAGTTCAGCCGTGTTCTCTAGATATCAGAGAGAGAGAGAGAGAGAGAGAGAGAGAGAGAGAGAGAGAGAGCGCGCATATATTTCAGGCTTGTTTTTTTATCTTACCTTGCATTGAAAAACGTTTACAAATGTTTTTGCCTTTCAGTTTGATTCGTTAGTGATTACACAGAGGTATCATTCCAGACCTCAATTTGCTGGACAAAACTACCTGGTGGGGGATGATGGTGTGGTATATGAGGGTCGCGGCTACAAGTATGAAGGCCATGAGGTACATGGGTAAGTTTCCAAAATAAAGCACTAAACTTAGCAAATACATGTGATTTACTCCTATCTGATAAGAAAAATAACCTTACGTTATTACTCAATTCTACATACACTGTTCCCTGAGATATAGGGGCAACGCTCTACTCACAATAAGGACCACTCTTCTATTATCGAGGCAGATATAGCTCGTGTAAGGCAGTGAGAGTAATGTTTCAGATATTGGGATATCTTAAACATGTTGAAGCCATTGATTCCGAGGCATACTGCACGTTCAAAGTGATTATAATGTTAGTGTTAAAAAATATTACCCTACCCTGTGAAGCGTAACTGAAGCATGATGATGTGTGAAGATGCGCCTCTGCTATGCACTGTAGCGCGTGCGTACCCCTTAAGCATGTTAAGGATAAGCAACTTCGTGCTCTTCCGCTCTCTGTTACTTCCTGTCATTTTTTATTCAGGGAAGACCATACACTGATCAGTATTGGTTTCCTGAACAGCTTTGTGTGTAACCAGCCTACACAGGTTTCCATGGCTGCCCTGGACGTGTTGCTTGATTGGTTACTTTTGCGGAAAAAACCTGTTCTGTCTCGTAATTACACCATACAAGGTCACTGCCAGGTTACAAGCAGATTCCCACTATCCCCCGGACAAGGGATGATGAATGACCTTCAGTATTGGGAGCATTATGTAAGTTACTATTACTACCACCATCCTCCTTCCCCTCCCCCCACTCGTCCTTCTCATCCTCCTTCTCTATATCATCATCATCATCATCATCATCATCATCATCATCATCATCATCATCATCATCAACAACAACAGCAGAATCAGCAGCAGCAGTAGCAGCAGGAGGCGGAACAGCAACAACAGCAGCATCAACAGCAGCAGCGGCAACAGCAGAAGCAGCACCTACTTCTCAACAGCAGAGGCAGCAGGAGTATCTCCACCACCACCTAAACCAGTGACGTAGTCGTCCCAGCTCGTTGTAAACAATTTTATCCTTCACTGACCCTAAGACTTGACGCCAATTCAAAATGTATCACCGCCGTGTTAATACACCTACAATATTTTCCTTCTTTCTTTTAGTCAAATGAGACGTCAAGTGGGGGTCATTGTAGCCCGCCTAAAGGATGTCTACGGCCACTTTTTGCATGCTGCAAATCTACATGATGGACCTTTTATAGTCACACTAGAAAGCACACTTTATGGGATGCTGTTGGATGTACAGATCACTTTCCTACAGTTATTCTAGTCTACTTCAGAAATTCGGACCCCTGCTTCTGCACTTTTCATGGCGTAGCACTTATTCGGAAGGAGGACAGGTGTGGAAATAAAAGATAAATCATGGGGGTTGGCAAGTAAGGTAATATAATAGTAAAGAGAAATGCATGTATATTATGAGCAAGAGCGAGAGAGTACTAAGGAAAGAAACCTTATTCCGTCATAGGATTACGTGAATAATTGCAAAAATATGTGCCATGCTGGATAACTGTAATACAGGACAACTGTAATTATTATGACTCTTTTTATGTGCTGATTGTAAATACTAAGACTCACTCGGTATTGCAAATTTTACAAGTTTGGAATGTATCAAGATCTGCCAGTCACATGAACCAACAAAATCTCCGTAGTATACTAAATTGACGATAATTAAGGTTAAGTGAATTGAGTGCACGAATGACCCCACAACGTCACTGAACACTGCATATTATAAGCTTCTACTAGCATCGCCCATTTCCAAGAGCGCCCTTCTCCACTTCATCTCAATGTTACACCTCAAGGCACAAAACATGACAGGCATATACATTTAGATCATAAGGTAGTATTTTTATACCTGTTGGCTATTACAAGTCATGTCTTGTTTACGTCTTCACATTCGGGTTTAGTCCCGCGTTGGTTTAGTCCCGCGTTGGTGTTGTATGCAGCGCAGGGCCCCTTTCATGTACTTTCAGTTAAGACCAAGTTTGTGTAAATTGGTGCCAGGGTTATCAAGTTATGGATGTCTATATGTGTTCTGGTAGGCGTCACCGGTACAGTAACGAGTGCCGGTAACTGTGTAGATCTTTGGTGCCAGCTGCCAGGCAGTTTAGTTGTATCAGATGATTTCTAGATGACTTTCTTGGAATCGAGCTCTAACAGATAAAGCATACTGTTTAGAGCCCTTATTCGGTTAAGTATAGTGTATTAAGGTGATCTAGTGAAAACTAAACGTTACCAAAGTATTTATAGGTCGTTCACTAAATGCACATGTAATTTCAACTGCGACCAACATTATCATCGTATCTAGGTCTACAACAATAACTCTATAGTGTTTCGTTGCTGCTCACAGGCAACGTTTCATGGCCTTAAGCCTCTCATATTATATCTTTCATGTAATTTAATCACGCCGTAAGCTCTTAAAGACACGCAGGTCTGGCGGGCAGGTCTACGTTTCCACAAGCACAGGGTTCAATGTAGTGGGTGTGTAGTTTAACTTATCTGTGTCTTCGTCATGTCTTAGTCGCCTGTGGTGACTGTCGTCTTCATCTCTCCGGGGATGCTGCTTGTCTAATAAAGTTGGTCCAAGTGAAATGGTCGTGTTGTTCTCTTCATAGATAGAGAGTTTGACAAGAGTTTCCACCAGCTAACTCCTCCACACCCAGGGCTTTCACGGCCCTCAGGGTCCTAGGAACTCCAGTGGGGACTTGGCTGCCTCAGTCCCGGACCTGAGTGTGGTTCTCTCGACCTGGTCGAGAGAATTAATCGAATGAATGGTATAGTTTGCTATCGGGTCCGCGCTGTAACAGTCTCGGTGTTAGTTCTTGGCTAAAAGATCTCACACAACAAGTAGGTCAGATGGTTCGAAGGGGCCCAAGCGAAAGAGAATGCTCCGAAGGCCAAAAAATGTAGCAACCGTCAGTTGACAGTGTTCCTGTTCTACACAACAATACTTTCCTCTAGACACAACATAGCCCAGAACACCACGGTACTATGTTATATAAGGTAAGGTCAGATGATCTTTCCACGGCTGTTTCCACTTCATTTCTTTCACGTAGCACTGTAGAAAACGAACGATTATAAAGCAGTCCTGAGTCGCACTGCATCGATGCATTTTTCCTCTCTTGATGTCAGGAGACAAATGCATATACAATGGAACCTAAGAATTAGGGACACCCAGGGGACTGCCAAAAAGTGTCCTTGGGACTGAAGTAGCTGTTCTTAATTCCCAGGGTGTCTCTGTTTCTCAGGTGGTCTTAATGACAGGTTTCACTGTACTGCATAGGAGGTCTATTGGTGTACACTTTCCATTGTTTCAATGCCCGGGATTTTTTTTGTAAAAATTGATAAATCAAGACCTGGTTTTGAACAGAATGATCAATAGAAAAGAACAAATTACAAGGTACAGATTGTCTTATTTCATATAATATGCAAGCAAAATATTTTTGTTCAACGAAACACACACGACATGTGTACATGTTGTACTTTGTCTCATGACTCACTTTTTGAAACTATTATGAAGCTTAAAATTGATAAGGCGAGTGCAAGCTATAACAGCAAAAACATATATGTTCAAAGAGTCACTCTTTTTGCTGTATGTGTTGTACAGAGTACCTATCATGTTTAAAGTGTCATACTAGTGTGGAGTTTAAGATATCAGAGGAAGTGATCTTCCGATATTTCAGTCAGCAGGGACTGGAGAGGCTGGCATGTTCGAAAAAAAACCTAACTTACGAGATTCCTGCATGTAAAAACTGATAAAAACGAAGGTGATGCAAATATATAAAGCGAAACATGTATAACAGGATCGACTACTAGCGTCAATATGGTGATTGCCTCTGATATTGGAACTGACATCTGGACACCAGCAGCGGTTGCCACGTGAGCAAGGAGCAGGGGCATGTGGCTACAGAGTGTTGCCAAACATGACACCAGGCAGCGGATTACTGCAGGCCGTCTGCTTGGCAAAGATGCTGGTACTGCTTTCATCTTATTTCTTGAATGAGCAATAGAATAGGCGGACGCGATTTGGCTGGATGCCTTAATACACAACATGAGTGCAATAGGGCAGACGAATGCTGCCACTTTCCATTTAAGATTTTCATTATGAGACATCGGTAAAATTATACCTAAGCAAAGCCCACTGTCTGACTTGTTTGAGACGGAATCTGTAACACCACTGTATGGCAGATATCCTAAAATCAATGTAATTGTAGTCAATGCTAGAACTACTATTAGACATCGAATGGTGGAGATTTTATGCACATTAAAGGGAAAAATAATGGCTTGCATTCGCATTATTGATATCGTGAGGGACACAAATGTTGATACTAACAGTGATGCATATGATGTGGTATTCAAAACAATGCACAGGCCAAAACGTCTCCACAGATCATCATATAAGCCATAATTATCTTTCAAGAGAACGTCAACGACTGCGAGTATTACAAAGTGCACACCTTTGAAAAAGTCTATTATGAATATTATCATAGTAATAATATCACTTTTTCTTCTGTCTCTCTGGGTTTTTGAAATTGTGTGCGCTAACCAAGCAATTGAACCACAGGCAATCCCTACAAGGACACAACCTGACGCTGCAACAACCGAAATATTAAAATACCCATTAAGTAGGCGTTTACAAGATGATGTAGTCAATCTGCTTCTTGGATAGCAATGTGGAACCTTAGGAACATAACAACAGATTTGGGATGGTGTCCCATTCAAGAGTACCAGCCTTTGTAGGTCTATATCATGAAATGTAGGATCTACTGACAGAAAGTTGTTCAGACTTACGTCGAGTTCCGTTAAATATTCTAGCACAGAATTGCATAAAATGTTATTTCCAAAATATGTTAGGAGATTGTTTGACAAATTTAATAACTGTAGGCTTGGCAAATAACCGAATGTACATACAGCGAGTGATGTCAAACGGTTGCACTGTAATTTAAGAACCTTCAACATTTTAGTACCTTCAAAAATTGCAGGTTGCAATTTAGTGATCCTGTTGTAACTCAAATCGAGAATTTGTAATTCCTTTAACGAGTGGAATACCTTATCAGGAAGATGTGAAATAATGTTATGCTGAAGATTCATCTCGTTAAGCGACTGACACTGTCTGAAATATTTGGGCCTGATTATTGATATATTACATAGGGACATCTCTATTCGGATAATAAAGCTCTGTTCACCCTGCCAGGTCACACTGTCTAAGGACAGTTTTGAGTTTCGTACTACAAGGATTCGCAGAGCCAGCGGGAGGTCAGAAAGTTTCAATTCTGAGACATTTTCGCAGAATAAAGCATGGCCATGGCACAGGCACTGTAGCGGGCACAAAATAACATTAGTAAGTGCCTTATCATCTTTTGAGAGAGGACATTTAACGCGACCAGACCTTACTTCATATGGATGGACGCAAACATGATCTTGTCTGCACAAGAGCATCCCTGGACAGGATAGCGGTTTGCATTCTTCTTCGTCCTCACTATTGGGGCAATCCGCCCTGCCGTTGCATATGGCGTGAATTGGAATGCAAAACGCTGCAGGACATTTAAAATGGGAAGGACAAGAATGAAGTTCACAGTTCCTTAGGTGTCCTCCATTTCTACAAACCTGCGTGTCACTTCTTCGTAGTAGCAGTGATGGCTCGTATGTTTCGTGAATGCAGTAGAGGTGTCGTGGATAGCAGACGCCTTTGAACCCACCCACGCATGTCGTTTCATCGAGTCCTTCACACAAAGTGTCATCCGAGAAATAATCCATTCTGCTGCCATTTTGTAGGAATGCCTCAAATGTTTGCTCGTCGTCGTGCATGGGACAGTCAGGAACAAGATCGTTTCTATAAGCACTGGATATATTCGGACCATCTAAACAGCTGTAGATGTCTGGCTCTGAGAAAACACCAGTTTGTGTAGACATGCCCGTCAGTTCTGTGTCGTTCATTTTAGAAAATACACATAAAGCTTCATCTTCGCCTTGTCCACAGTCAGTTATACCATCACATACCCTCGACCATGGAACACATCCTCCTAGAGTGCATTGAAAGTAAAGATCGTGACAGACACATGCAGGTGCAATGCAATTCGTGAAGCAACTAACATTTACAAGAGAATCGTCCAGACCATGGCATACGTGATCGCATTCCTTTTCATCTGAATAGTCTGGACAGTCTTGAATGCCATCACAGAAGTAATGGTTTAATATGCAAGTTTTGTCGTGACAAGCAGAGTGACCTGGCAGGCAGCTCGTATCCATTACTGTTACAAGTTTGCTGCACACGATTACATGCATAAATGCATCGGAAACAACATCAGAAATGTTTGCGACCTCAATATGCGAAAATTCCATGTCAGAGAACTGAACAGCGATTACTTCAGTCATGGGGATGTTTCCCTCTGTGTCCTTTGCTGGGGGTGACAATATTATTTGATCACTCTGTTTCCCATTTTGACCAGCGGTGGATGGCCAACGATGGGCCATCAATGCTAATAATTTCAAGACGAATTCTTGTTCCTTAGTCCAAAAACGTTTGTTACCCTGGTCAAAATTATGTGGTAATTTAAACATGTCCATCTTTTCCAATTTGCATACGTCTGCCAAAAGCGTATTGTCACCAGAAGGTAAGGAAAGGATTTTAAGACAAGAAACGTTTAATCCCAACATCCCAGCTGGACATCCAGCATACGGCAGATTAACAAAACGGTATTTTGTTACAGCAGCTCCCTCTGTTGTATTGTGAACGTTCACTTCACAGATAAAATATGCTTTTGGCATTGCCTCATCACATGGCACTTTTATCCACTCCAGGTCTACAGTGAACTGGGCTACAATTGCTGTGCATTGCTGATCAAACGAAGCCACTGGTTGTATTTTGGAGGGAGGAAAGAAACTGTGGAGATCTAGAGAGCCATGTATATTCGTACCCAGATAAGCAACAAACACTTTGGTCACACCACTTGGTGGGTTTGTAGCTGTGTACCATTTTTGGAAGGCGTATGGTGACCTGTCTGCCCATTCCATCATTTCGCTTCCAGAGACAGATTGATTATGCATCTAAAACAAATAAAAATATTACATGATGTGAAATATGTCTAGTTGTAGTATATTGGATAACAATTCTGTTATCTGCATGTGTCGAAATCCAGGAGCCAATGACTGCCATATCTACCGAACCAAAACCAATTTGGTAACAGAAGTCAGCAATTAGTTTTAATATTTGTAGTTTATTATGCATATTTTGTTCAGTTTCACTTATATATTGTCGACAACGGAATATTTCATGATGTACAGAGGCTCATCATGAGTATGTATGTAGATGTAAATGTTTTATTGACAGCAACATATTTACTTTAAGGATAGAACCAAGAAAGTAAATTATTGGCTGTTTTAAGAATTTTGGCAATCTTGTGTTACAGTTGATTTCCACCATGGATTCTTTTACAACTATGAGTTCCTAAACAAAGCAAAAAAAAAAGCTGTTTTTGTATGGTGAAGTAAAAATGTACTTGATTTCACAGAACAATACAATGACACACCAGTATACAGACATTTCTCAGAAATAGTATAACAGCACAACTAGACCTAGTAACAGTTTTTGTATAAAGGCGAACATATCTTTGTCATTACAACGGCATGCATATAGAGGTAAATCTCTTAAAAGTCTGCTAAGACTAGTATTCTTTCTAGTATTCTTTCATTACCCCATTCTTTCATATTGTTTGCTGCAAGGTGGTACAAGATGGGGAGGGGGTGACGTAATTCATTTAAAGGACCAAGGTAGACCTACTGATAGTTTACGAAAGGAATTGTATACAGAAAATGTGACTGCCTTTATGGTGGGCGCCTAAAAGCAACTATTTATCAAGCTTGAACTTACTTTGCTATGAAGTCCTATAAAGAAGACAAGGGGATCAGAAACATTCATAAATGGCATATGATCTGGGTACTGACTTGTGATGAAATTCCACTCTCTCTCACTGTTGATGCTTGCTAAGTTTCCACCTTCTTCTTTGCAGAATTCTTGTGCTTTATGCCACGTCATAATATGAGACTTCACTGCTGTGATATAGCATGATCGATCCAGACATATCTTGTTATAAGTATCTCCCATTACATTTGTGTTCATTTCAGTCAAGTGGTAATGAAAATGAGCTCGGTAATTAAATTGAAAAGTACACGAGGCCATGGGTCGAAGTATTACGCGCATTGCAAAACAGTAAGTATTAAGAAAGCCCATTAGGTTCTTCCAGCAGCTATCACGCCACCTAATTAGCCTGTCTAAGATGTCTTTCATTTTCCAGACCAAACCTGACATAACTAAGGTACTGGATTGATGTATCACTGTCAACCGCAACAAACTGACCGAATTTATACAACTGCTGTTGTCGCTAGAGATAATACCTTCATAAAAGCAACATCTGGCATACATTAGCGGTCTTTGAAGCATAAAGGTGATGTAATCGCCCCATATTGGATAGAGGTGTCTTCCTATTAAAAAGAAACCACAAGTTCCAGGGGTGGTGATCCCAGCTGACTGCCAAAACGTGTATGTTCCCAGCTCTGTGAGACAAGCTGATGTTTTACTGGCATCTTCAACTTGAATAGAAATGACTGCACTGAATTGTATACACAGCCAATAAGCTCGTATGGTCGTGAAGTGGGAGTCTGTGGACCATGCTTCTGTGCTGGATGGGTCGAGGAAAATAAACGGCTCATCATTTCTATTATTGGGGAAAAATCGCAATCCATCGTACATGCATGGGTTTGAATACTGTATTTCATCACGCAAGAAAGAGAAACGAATACTGAATCGGGATGGGAATCCATTTTCGTGTGATTCCATATAATATACGGCAGGTTGAAGAAATGGTGTGGAGCCATTAGCCATGTACGGAAGTTCCAGTGAGCCAAAAATGTCAAAGAAGATGATTTGAAATTGGTAGCACAAACTGCTTTCTCTATAAAATTGAAGAATATAGAGGTCTTGGTTATACATGGTGGACAAGCGATAATAAAATGAAAGTCTTCTGCCATTTTCCACCCTGATACCGGCTCTTTCGTCATACATTATGCCAGCTTTATGTCGATACATGAAATAAGGAAGGGCATTAACAAAACCGGAGCACAGACCTAACTCCAAGGTAATGTTCGCTGTAATCCGAGAGAGCCATCCATATTGTTTTACAATCACAACCAACCCCTGGCCCACAGCTATCCCCTGTGAATAGAAGTGTTCGGTCAGATATTCTCCAGTCATATTTGAACATATGCGATCTCTCAAATGATACCGAGAGATTAACATCATACCACCAAGACGACATTCATGCGAGGTGTATCCCGTGTATGAAAGCTTCTGAACGGACACACGAACAAAGCTCTTCGCAGTTACATGTATAAAGTGCATGTGCTTTCCAAACCTAGGCGGAATAAAGGCAGCTCGCCTACCCATAGACTGTAGCGTTATCTGTTCAATTGTGCTCACACTTGCTGATAAGTCAATATAATGGAAATACAAGGAAAAATGTTTCCTCGAAAGTAAAGTCCCTCTTTCAGCTATTACCCATGCGGTTAAGTCTCCAATTGTTGCTTGTATATTGTCTCCCCTGTCCTTGTGGCGATTTGTGGGGCAGTGCCACTCTCCTACACGATCGGATTTGTATATAGTCTTGGATAGTTCCATTTCTGGCAGGTCGTAAAATATGATCCGAATATTGGTCCCAGTGCCTCGACATGCAAACTTTGCCCTATCAAGAACTACCGTTTTAAGCCAAGGAGCATGTATGCGTATTTGGCGTAATTCTAGATTTGCAAATATGCCTGCACTGGATCTTTGAAGGCCAGCAAAAGGACGGTAATTGTAGCTCGCATCCCGCTGTCTGACAAACGAAAAATCGTTACCGTGAATATGGTACTGAAAGGAAAATTTCGCTTGATAGGATTCCTTCTCATTTGAGGCCAGAGTGGATTGCACGGGAATAAAATTATCTGTGCTTAAGACAACGGCGATTGTGTTAGTAGCCGAATAGTAACTCCAATGACGGTGTCCAGGTTTGTATTCATTAGCGACATTCGCGGTTGTGTTAATTCCAGACTCCACAACGTGGAGTTTTAAACTAAATCTTTGCAAAAATGTTAACACTTCATATGAAAGAAAAGTGATGTTGAAACGAAAAGCTGCATTTGCATGCAGCAACCATCGCCATTCAAACACTGAAGTCCTTGTCCTGTGGTTGTTTTCGGCAAAGTGTGGTTTAAATGCTACGTGGACAGTTCCACACCATCTGGAGTTTTGGCTTGTAGCTGAATGAAAAAGGAGGTCACCAATGTTGCCTATGCTTCCAGCGATTGCCTGTTCTTCCCTGCAGGGATTCACTTTCTTCGCAAGATGCGGAATACATGAAGTGAAGGCAACAAGACCTTTCCGGAAAAACGTTAGGTCACCACTGCTTTCATTCGCATCTGTAACTAACAGGTGATACACCGTTGTGTGTACATATACATGCCAAAGTGTTCCAAACACTATAGTTCCTGCTACAACGTCTGATGATGCAGTGCGATTTTTAAGGGAGGTTGTATTCTGTACGTGGGTCGGCTCCTTTGCATTCACCAAATAGTAGACAAGCAAGGGGAGCAACAGTTTAGCTGCCAACATGTTTTATTATAATCAAAACTCTAGGCATGCCCATAATGTATCCTATGTATTCTTTCTCTTGTGGTTCTATATAAATCCCTCAAAGTGTGTTTTTCTACAGACACAATTTAAAACTGAATGAGATCTGATTTCTGTGTACATCTAATTATTTCACAATGAAAGTTTCTACCAGTCATTTTACATAGTTCAAAGTTTTTTTTATCTACGGGCTACAGTCGATCAATATAAATTGAGATCGTATTTCTGGGCACATCTAATTATTTCACAGTGAAATTACTTTTTTGCCACATATACCTTGAGTTTTCAAGTAGGCCTCGCATTATTAAAATCGATAAGTTGTGGTTGGCAGGTATGCATTTGTACCCTATTTGTACCATTATTTTGCATTTGTAAGTAGTTTCAATCCCATAGATTTTTTGCTTAATATAAAGGCATCACAATTATCCCTGAATGGTGCCCTTGGTAGCGTGCCTTTTGAACAACATATTTTTTACCTCGGAAATACAAATAGAGAACTCCATACGCTAATTTTATTTAAAACTAGAAATACCACTGGAACAGCGGAAGACCCCATCCCCTCACAATTATGATTATGTGTAAGCCAGATTAACATAGTGTTGACTAACATATGCATATCTTGGCACATTTATATACAGATATAGCCTTTAAAATCTGAGTGACTTGACGTTGACCTGAAGGTCAAATCTGATGGTGGCATTGGGCTCCCCATATATGGTTTCGTATTAAAGCTTATACTAATATAGGACGTAACTTGGCTCTATTGCGAGATATAAGACTTCAAAATTTGAGTGAACTTGGCTTTGACCTCAAGATGAAATGCCACGCCACCACTGGACTCCCCATATATTGTTTCCTATTGATTTTAATACCAACATATGGCCTAACGTGGCTCCTTTATGAGTTACAAGCCTTCAAAATTTGAATGACCTGGAATTTGACCATTCAAGGTCACTCAAGGTCAAATGAGATTATGTCATTGGACTTACCATACATGACTTTCAGCCCTATTCAGATTGGATTAGTATATCCGAGACCCAGGTGTGCCTTGCTCTATGATAGGTCATTTGAAATTTCCGCCATTTTGAGACAATTTTGAATGACAAAACGTCTAGTGGCTTTGTAGCATATACCAATGACTTTTGATCTGCAATCAGCCATTTGATGTAGCAAATTTGACAGAGGGGAGCATAATTACCCCCATATGTGTCATTGCGCACCAAACATCAGTTCGGTTGGGCCTCAGTTCAGCCGTCTTTGAACCATGGACCGATTTTTTTGGAGACAAATGTACTGAAGGATTCCTAAATGACGTTGAGCGTTAGAACGTTGCAGATACCTCATATATGTTGTTCTAATACCATCAAATGCCAAAGAAAAAGTTATTCTTTAGAAAAACATAACATACAACTTTCTCTGAAGACAGTTTGGAAAGCGGAATCCAACTGGAAGCAGACGAATAAATGAATGACACGTAAAGTACAAGTAGCATTTCTACTTCACAATTACGCAGATCATTTCAAATTGAATGATCATATAACACGCTATGTTTTAGCCCGCATCCCGGTAACTGTCTAGTTCATACCCACCCATATTATTGACGTCTTAATGATCGACCAGTCGTATGTATGTATTATGTGATCAGTGACTTTTATGTTCTTCCTCAAAATGAGTCTTCATTGGAAGTTGACACACTTCTTTCAAGTCCTGTCTTTTTGACCAAGACTCCCTGTTAACCTGGATAGATGAAAACCCCCCACACATACCAGACTTGGCTCAAAAACCTATCTATGGGCAGGAGACAGGCAACTATGCATAGACGTCTCGATGAATACTGTGGACTTCAGACATTAGGGCAAGCCTAAACCTACCACAGCCTTCCGACCTTTACAGCTGCACAGTTCTATTTCAACTCATCACTGATGACCCCATGTGGGTTCCTGTTCCATGTGCAACCCCAATTGAATCCTGGAATTGTGATTTGCAAGTACGATAGGGATACTTCTGTCTGCAGCAACTTTCCCATTGAAGAGGTCCCCAAGAGAGTGTTTGGGACTGGAGAATCTTGTCATCAATAATTCCTGCTATGACATATATACGGTGCACGAATCTGGTCTGGCTACCAGAAAATGCCGTTTGTGGCGTCTGTCCATTGTGTGATCAGAGTTTGGCTTCAATTCATGCGTTAGATGCAATTGCCTCTTATGTTGGTCAGATACTTGAGTCCCGACCCAAGAAAGTGTTACTCCAATTGCACCAGTACACCATAGTGTGGGTGAGGTCGGACAATTATGATATGCGTTACTCGCATGTAATGTAATCCATACTTCATATGAGTGTGGGATTTATGGCACGTAAACAGAGCAAGGCTTAGTATGTGAGTTGGATACTCTCACCGTGTTAGTAGACACTTGTATTGGTGGGCAGTATCATTGCGATTCTAATAAATGCATACTTAAATTCAATGCCTGTGATGGATCACATGGGTAGCCAAGATGGTAGCGATGAGAAAACTGTACCCAAGCATATATTTTCTTTGGGAGGAACTTGTCGGATAACTGTTATTGCTTTGTGGTGCAGGCGACTGCTACTGTTCCACGTATTATTTTCAGTGCAGTGTTGGGAAATGCGGTCGTTTCTTGGTCGTTTGTATGCAGTGGCAGGGAAGACCTGGGGCTACACAGATGAGGTATATTGCAGCGGTAATATCCTACATAATGTCAAAGTAAGCCAGGTTCCTTCAGCTGATTATTTCAGCTTGGCTACAAACCAGAGCCATGAATGGGACACCGATATGACATTAACTGAAGGGTACGCCGTTCATGAAGGCAGGTGTGCCAGTGACAGCGGACTTGGAGACAGTGGCAGAGGATCATCAGGTGAGCGTTTCACTAGATCCGCCCTCTGCCTCTTTGAACCCCCCCCCCCCCCGAGCAATGGCATATTGCACTCATGGAGGCCACCTGCTATCCTATCAAACGTTCGAATGTCCTATCATGTTTAAATGCCCAGAGTCCTACTGTATCCCTTTGTTTGCGGTTTGTAATGGAGACCCCGACTGCCCCAATAGAGAAGACGAAATCGGATGTCATATCGACAGTGCCGTGGCCTTCTTTACTCTGTCAAAGTCAAAATATGTGTTCGTCGAAACAATATTGTGGATGGGGAAATGCAAGGTTCGATCTAGATCAATCAATCAATCATTAGATTTGTATTGCGCCATTCCACAACTGTGCTCATGGCGCAGGACAATGTTATAACTACTGGGAAAAAAGAGGTGTCTTCAATAATGATTTGAAAATGTTAACCGAAGGTGCGGCCCTGATTTCATAGGGCAGATGATTCCACAGTTGAGGTGCTGCCGCAGAAAATGCCCGATCACCCCAGAGCCGTTTAGAACATGGAACATTAAGTTTCAACACATCCCTGCTCGAGCGAAGATTGCGTGGCGGTTTATGGGGGGACAATAAAGAAGTGAGGTA
>JAAUYG010081947.1_pt1 | contig 14440 bp, 11 predicted proteins | sample 7278091 | NCBI WGS metagenome assembly JAAUYG01 (sample SAMN14350201, study PRJNA611818) | marine sediment metagenome | isolation source: surface marine sediment (0.6m) | place: French Polynesia: Moorea | collected 2018-08
CTGAAGTTTACCCTTTCGAAAGACGCCATTATTCACCGTCGTAACCCCTAGCGACTAACGGAGAACAGCTAGTTCAAGCAGATTCGGAGTTTCCCGCCAAAAGTTATACAGGTGCAACTAGTATAACTTTTGGGCCATACTCCCATGCTCAAAAATAGAAATTTAAAAACATACCCGAAACGTAGCTGTGAAAGTCGTAGCATTAGTGTTGGGGTCGGACCCACCCAAACAGCATGTGATAAAACATGATACGAGATGTCTGGACTCTGGAAATGAGAGACAAGATACGAGAAACGACCCAAAAATAGCACCAAACGGCACAGAAAATGGTTAAATGCGAATCTTGGACAGAGAAAATGAAACTTGATGTACTGCACATGTCAAAAGGAGACAATATATGATTTTGGATTCCATTTCGGTGGTCTTTTATTGGGACTGAGTGTGTACAGTGGAAGAGTGGTCTTAACTCATCTCCGAGTTTCTCTCATTTGCTGCCGTGAGTCACCATTGCAAAAAAAACACATTTTAGTCAATTTGGTGGCTCAGCAAAGTCACTGAACTGGAACCACACAAGACAACATTTTTCTTTCACTCAACACTGTACTGAATTCACACCAGCATATTTTGGTGACAATGGTCTTCATACATTTCAAGAAAATGGACATACAGGGTGGTGCGTTTCTTTTTTCCTTGAGTGTGCATGTGGCTACGGCACCTACTGGCATTGCGCAATACCCTGTAATTATCTGTTAGTAGACTAGTCAGAGCCGAGTCAAAAACGCTCATGTTACTAAACTATCACATAAACACAAGCAGACAGGTGTACAATACTAATAATATTATAATATTTATATACGCATAATCAGTAATGATATTATATGATTTGAAACAAGGTATGCAACAAATTCATATTTGTCTGTACCTTGAGGCCCGACTTTGTAGAACTTAGAAGTTGTAATTTATAGCAGCAGCATGTGAATGTATGAACTGTTTATGTTTGTCAGTGTTACACCTGTATACTTCATTTGAGTCGGTCCATTTGTTATGTTAATGAGCTATCGTTAGGCCAAACCTGATGTATAATTGTCCAAATACGATGCAAAAATAATAACAAATAGGTGCTAATTAATTTTAAATGTTGCCTCATGAACATTCCATTATATTTCATATGTACTACACATGGCTGTCAGCCTATTATTTGGTGGTGTCACCATTCATCAGATGCTGTTTGAATTTCAAAATCAGCGAAGAGTTTTATTGCAAGAGCCGAGTGCTCAATAAAAGCAGAAAACTTAAGCTGAGCTATGGCTGCTATGTCACTAAATACGGATTTCTGATGTTCAGACATGAAGTTCTTGCATAGTCTGGATTGATTCTACATTTTGTACACTTCTTAAATCGACATGAATATTACACCGCTGGTAATATTTAAGAATTTTGTCACACTATTTTAATCTTTAAATGAGTTGTACTATTTCGTGGAACCAGCCTTTAACAAGCAATACCTGTACATGTAATCAGGTAATATGGACCACAAAATATCTTATTGTCCTTCATATCAAATATATAACTGTATTAATATATGTCCTATCATAAATTCTATTCATGATCATTGATATAGGGAGGGAGATGACATCGTGTCAGACATCCAGGCCTTGAGTTTAGATGGTGAAGCTAATGACCTTGGAGAAGAAATACCTAATGGCGGTCTTCCCAAACCAAAGAAAAAGGATAAGGTAGGTGGATATACACAGGAGTGAAAGCATTTTAATTTTTGTTTAGGCACGGTGAAAGTAGAAATGTTCACATGGAATGTATTCAACTATTTTTGCAGGTAAGGCAAAATCATGGACTTCAATTCCTATGAAGTTATGCAAAATAACTTTTTTCATTTATACCACCATTACTGTGTGGTAGTGAATTTCAGAGTTCACGTGCGCAGGTGCATGTTATAAAAACGCAAACATTAATACCTGCGAACATTTCTGCTTATCAGATGTATGTAGAGTACCGGTAGAATTGAATCTAGGCTGCAGTTCTCAAAATACATGTAAAAAATTTCATCTGTTCCAAATTTGAACTTTAAGGCAGCCTTTAGCCAATCACTGAATAATTTGTAATAAACGCCAGCCCTAGTTGCATTTTCATCACAGTACAATACTTTGTACTGTATACCAGCAGCCAGTGATTACATAATACCGCTAAGGTGTATCGACACTATATGAATGCTTAAATTCCAGTAGTTATCCAGACTGTCCACCTAAAGTTCGAGTCATGTATGGATTTCAGAAAAAGAAAAAAAAGCAAGATGACTCAGAGGGCGAGGATGAAGATGAAGAGATATCGGCCCCTTCGGGTCAAAAACCCGGAAAGAAAGGGATATCTGCATTTCAGATGCTATCTATGGATAGTGATGACGGGGTAGGTTTTGGTAATGATTTGTGTGTGTGCTAGCCCAAGATGTATAGTAACTGTCTAACTGATGGCTTGTGCACAAGTATCTTTCTCTAACAGCGCTGAGGGAAAAAAATCAGGACTTCCAGGCTTGGCAAGGAGTGGGGTATCAATCTATAGATCCTATTGGCACAAAACTTCAAACTACTTGCCAATCAAGCTTCAATACCTTGGCAATATTAATAGGTATATTAATTAATAATGTTACATTCAACATGTTCAAGTGTGTAGATGTTTGATCACTACTACAAGCAATTTGCTATTTCCGTAATTAACATTTTCATCACATCTTTCCTGTGATTGGTCAGGATATCGACATGGGGTCCGACGGTGATGACAAAGAGACGTCTGTCAACTTTGAGAAAGCCCCCGAGAAACAGAGGTCCATAGACGAGGACGAACCAAAGACCACGGCTTCACAGAAACAAAAAAAGAAAGGAAAAGATAAGAAGAAAAAGCAGCAGGAGCAGAAGAATGAGGAGGAGGATATCGATGCCCTACTGGCGGAGATTGAGGGAACGTCTCAGCAGAAAGGAGAGAAGAAAAAAAGCAAACAAAAATTCGATGAAGAGGACCTCACAAAGGTAAGTATTGGGGAGAGAGAGTGTACAGTGAAACCTGTCTTGAGAGGCCACTCAGGCCATATTTTTATGGCTGATGAAATGGGTTGGTCTTTCAAGACACGTTGAGCTGTAGGTGAAAATATAACAAGGAGCAGAATACTATTAGACATTTACAGAGCATAGGGAGGATGACTTGAAGGCCCAAAGCATGTAAGGGGCAACAGTAGGCAACCCCAAGACTCACAAAATATCATATGCAAAATGGTTCTGTCTGATGCAGTGCAAGTTTGTATTTATAACTAAACAGCAAATTATAATAAATTTAATGTAAAATACGTTTCATACATGAATATATTAAAAGAATGGGCACTTGTAAGTTGTAATTGTAATGTAAATGCCTTGCGGGGAAGTCTAAATAGAGTGTTGCAGTAAATGTAATTTACAGCATTACTGCATCGATCAAATTTAAAAAATTGGCCTTTGATCTTGCTTGTCTTTTAATTTCCTTTGCTGCTTTAGCAGGGCATGTAGCCTCATTGTGTCATCTTTTGTTGCCCCACATGACAGGTGATTGAAGAGAAGACCGTGCCGATGTCGATATCCGATGGTAAGGATGTACAGGCTATGACGCAAGACGAGATCGCGGAATTGATAGGTGCTGACGAAGATGAAGAATACGACAGAAGGAAAAAGAAAAAAGGAGCCAAAAAGACAGACGAGATAGAAGCAGAAGAAGTGGCTGAGAAGGAAGGAGAAGAAGAAGAAGAAGGCTCTACAGTCAAAACTGCAGCCCAGAAAAAGAAAGAGAAGAGGGAAAGGCAAAAGCAGCAGAAATTGCAGGTGGGAATTTACTGATTGTGTAGGCTATTTGTCAGTATATGAGTTACTGTAAGAAGTGCAGTATTTCCTCTGTAATAAAATAGATACACTTCATCTACTGAATAGTGTGTCCACGTTAGAGATGTGTCTTTTGCACAGAATATGAATAGTGACAGTGTGTATAGATTGAAGCTTCTGGTTGGGGTGCGACAATCAAGGGTTTCTTCCCTGATTAAACCAAGGATGTTTAAATACGGCATTTGGTGTCAGCAACAGGATATTTGCAGGTGGAACATTGACGTAAAGCACATTTCACTCTCACTTATGTGGTGAGATGCTGTGATATATTGCAGCGACAGTACTTGCCGCTTAGATTTGTGTCCTATGAAGAGAATTCTAGGAGAGAGACCATTGTACTGTTGTAAATTGTAACAAGTGAATAAGTGCATCAAACTATACAAAGAGTAAGAAGAGCAGTGCATGTCCATAAAAAGCAAAACTTAAGTGAATAAATAAACAGATGATAGATAAACAGAAGCTGTTTTTCACACTCCACTATTTGTATTCCACCTCTTTGCAGGAGAAGTCAAAGCAGCAGAAAAAAGGCCAGGACAAAACAGAAAATTTGGACAGTCAGTCGGCCGCAACCGAGGCAACCTCAGTAGCAGACAGCGCCACTGCGGAGGCTGATGATAAAGCTGAAGGAGAAGAGGGTAGGATATAAAAAATCTTCACCAAAATCTTCTACATATTATGCATGCATGTTTGAAGTTCCGATTAAGCTGACTGAAATGCCAAGGAGCAGGTAGTTTCAACCTTAAATAATGTTACTCTTATTTCTGATTATACCTAAAGTCTGTGATAGTTGAGTGCAGCACATGCTTGTTTTGGTTATGTACTAAGATACCTCTTTAATTATTCCTGATATGCGTTCAAGTTTTATGGAAGTAACTATAGTTTTAAAGGTTTATGAATGCATCGCAGTAGTATGAAGTAAAGCCGGGAAAGACTGCTGAGCAGGCAGATGCCGAGGTGATTTTACTTTATCCGTGTTGGTCCTTTTTAAAAGGAGATGAGCTTAAGGAAGAGACAAGTGAGAAGAAGAAAAAGAAAGACAAAAAGAAAAAGAAAGGAGAAGAGGAAGAAAAGAAAAAGAAACCTTCAAAGAGAGTAAGTAGCACGTTTGGTACAGTTTGTTTATTGACACATAATAACAGACACTTGGGTCCCTTTGCATAAAAATAGAATTGCTTTGGAAACGGCAAAAGTGTTGTGTTTTGAACCTTGTGCTCAACATATTCAGCTAACCTTCTATGTGACTAGTTTTACCTTCCCATGTTCATTCTAGTAAAGCATACATGCGCTAATCAATGTACAATGTAGTTTCTATCCACTTTTCACCAGTGCCTTTAGCAAATAGGGTAAAACTACAAGGAATATTCTGTCAGAGACGTTGCTTTCCCAAGAATCCATTTAATACTTTCTAGAGGTGCAGTATGCTTATTGGAACCATTGTGACATATGTAGGATCATTTACTGCAATATGCCAGTTATTTATTTACCGGGTATAAAAAGTGTTTTTACCATGCAGTATTCAATCCAGTCTTGCTCTTAATGTTTTCAGTGCCCTGTATCACTTGACAATGAATATATATATACACGTATCGTTTATGTATAATTCTAGGCCCAAATGATCCTGGAGCAACAAAGACAACTGAGGGAAGAAGAAGAACGACTGAAAAGAGAAGAGGAGGAAGAACAGAGACGTATCGAGGAAGCCATACGTGCAAAGGAAGAAAAGGTATCGCGCTACTCTGGGTTGTGATTATTAGGAGATGTTGCTTCAGATCGTTTTCAGTCCTACATAACCACAAGACTGGAAATTATATATCCTAACATGCTCAAGTTCATATTAATGTAGCTCCTATTAATGTAGATGAGGGTGAGCTCAGCATTAGGTCCTAGGTACAGGTGTCTACTGGAACTTATGCACAACTATTGGAGGAGGGAGGGGGGTAGTCTTTTGTAGATTGGTATTTCTGTGTTAACTCTGCCCAATATGGTTTACTTAACACCAGTATGTACAATATATCCAGAAATACGATCCAGATTGTCATATGAGGTTCTGCAGTTAAAAGTGCCAAGGTGAGTGGTATGACATGACGTGTGTACCTCACAAACGACAAACTTTAATTAATTAAATCACCTTCAATTTAAGACATTGTTTTCCTAGATGAATGGGTTGTCTAAAATGCAAGAACTATTGTAATAATAAGCAATTGTTCATTTTTAAAGCATAAAAATTTCAATTTTTGGGATTAGAAATAGTACAACACAGACACACACACCATGAAGGGGTCAATAGTAAATGCAGTAGGCAGGCTCATGCTAGGTATTGCATATGACTAGGGAAATGAGGTTACCTGTTTGTAAATTATCGTGAATAAAATTTAGATACAAGTTCAATTCTACATGCTTCCAAGCGATAATTGACACCATGCATACTTCATAGGTTAGCTTTTAAATAAGAAATGTTTCAGTTTCTTCTTGGATATTATTGTTGTTGGTGGCAAGTCCTGGTATGGCATAATTCCTTGCGTGCACACTACAAAGTACTCAAATAGCATACATTGTCCTTATTGAAAAAACTTAGGAAAACTGTGAAAGACGAATAGCTATGTCTTTTAGTACAGAGGTAGCCATCATCAAACTTGACTTTTATCATCCATCAGGAGAGACTGGAACGAGAGAAGAGGGAACTGGCAAAGCAGAAGAAGAAAGAAAGAATAGAGCGACTGAAAGCCGAAGGAAAATATTTGACCGAGAAGGAGAAGGAAGCCAAACGAAGAGCTGCACAATTTATAGAATCCCGTCGAGCCCAAGGTACAGATATCATGTCCAATAGAACATACGGTGGTTCCTCTACTTTTCAACCCTTTATCTTAAGACCACCTTGATTATAAGGTCACCTGCCATGTAGAACCATGTTTTCAAGGTCCTGTGGATGGTTTTAAATAGAAGGACTACTGTATCTGAATTTTATCATTTATAAACAATGGTTTTGTACTGTATTGGAGCAATAAAACTGTGGCCATTTAGTGCATAGATAAATCATAGGTATGCAAAAATGTACCATCTTTCTATATTTATAAAGATAAATGCTGTGATTTATCGTATTTTCCAATTTGCTCCTTCACACTTGTGTAATGAACATTTGTTAACTTTATGCAGTTACATCTGGTTACATCTTTAACATTTGTCAAATTAAAATATTTTCATACAATGCGAAGGGTTGGGGACTCTGGCATGTCCGATCCATGGATACTTTGGCTTTTTGGTGCTGAATGTATGTTTGCAATTGCTTTTAAGTAGGTTTGTGTCTTGCGAGTGTCTTTATGTGTCTGAGTACTGACCGGTTATCGGCCTTTGTCCAACAGGGATAGAGTTCCCACAAGCTGCGGCAGAGCCAATGAAGAAAAAGCGAATTGTATACGACAACAAAAAGAAGAAGCCACAGCAAGTACAAAAACAGTCCAGTCAAGAAGAGGAAGGTATTTTGTGATTGCTTTTAATTGCTAACAATCTATTTTTGTCACATATTATATGTGTCAGGTAGTGCAAGTAAAAACTCAGGTGTGTTCAAAATATCATTGCTATGAAGTACTATATATTTTCTAGGGGTGTAACGATACAACTTTTAGAGATACAATACGTATCACGATACAATATGTAAGATACAATACACACAAGATCTATCCATATCTTCAGGCTTTAACATATTGGTATGTACATCATGCAACAAAAAAGCTTGATATGTTGCAATATTGGCCTTGCATGTTGCCCACAGCTTCTGTTGGCAGTGGTGAATGTGTATCTTGACACAACGATTTATGTTTTGCATGATACGATATGCATATCTCATAGTCTTACCTAGATATACACGGGTGTACCAGTGTATCTTTGCACCGCTAATATTTTCCTGTATCAAATAAGCACCAAAATTAGACACCTAAACAAGGCATAAGAAAGTCCTTTTGCTTGGATGTTAGCTCCAAAAGAACCTGCCACACCGGAGGACGATGTAAAAGTAGCGGAAGAATTACGGGAGCCATCCCCTACAGAGGAGATTAAGGTAGAAGATACCCAGGCTGAAGAAGAAGAAGAAGATGATGTGAAGGATGCTTGGGATGCAGAGAGTGAGGAAGAGGAGGAGAAAGAGGAGGAGAAAACCAAACCAGAACAAAAGACGAGTAAGAGTCTGAGAAATACTTCTTTACCATTTATAGTAGCGAGCTTGTAGGGCAGGATGTCGCAGATAGATTTGGTTGCCATTCAATTCAGGACTTTTGTGTTAAAAGGGTTGAATATGCCTCTTTTTCTGTGTGAGAATTTTCACGTAAGAGAATGCAGCTTTTCGCTCTTTTTCCGCGGACATGCTCAAAGCACTTTCCATATTATTACTCCACACCAGCTCAACCTATCCTCTGTCCAACTCCCAGGGGAGAATACATTGGATACATGCTACAAGGCATTATGGGTAGACATATGATAGCTTTCTCACTCTGTCGCCCGGTATTCATTTTGTGAACCAGAACACGTTTTGGGTGCAAATCATGCTTAGGGACTTTTAACATGTTTAAGTACCAAATAGAAGTCAAATTGGCGCAGTCCTCTCGGTGACCTGATTAGTGGCTTTTGATAAAAAAAGGAACTATTTCTGCAGACTTGTTCATGTTTTGGCTTTACAGTTGTGACAGTAAAAGACAAGGAACGTGAAGAAGAAGAGGAGGAGGAGGATGACGAGGAGGAAGAAGAGGAAAGTGAAGAGGAGGAGAGTGAGTCAGAGAGTGAGGAGAGCGAGTCGGAGAGTGAAGAAGACGATCTGACATCGGCACGAGAGAAAGCCTTGGCCAGAATACAGGTCAGGCACATTTTCACTATAAGATAACATTTTGTGATATACCTGTAGTAGAACCAGTCTTGAAAGACCACTCCGTAGACCGTAAAAAAATGTAGTGTCTCAGCACATGTCTCTGGTAACAAGTTGAATTATATTGAAACGTAGGGCCTGCCGTAAATATGTGGTCTTTCAAGACAGGTGGCCTGAGAACTATAGTCTTTCACAACAGGCTTTGCTATATTGCCTCGTTTTAACTAGAGGAAACTAGGCACTAGACTCTCAGATATTCTGACTATTCTTAATATAAAAACATTTTAATGCAAAGAAACAGATCCAATAATGAATGAAAGATCATTGAATACATGTGTACAGGGGCACTTATAATATTTATAGAAGGGTTGGTTCCAACAGTGAATTGCACTCATCTGTATTGGTTGCTTTAGGCAGAAGCCGACAGACAAGCCAATAGATTTCAAAAGTTTTGAGGAAGACTGTTTTTGATGGTCTGACATTAATGCTATTTGGTGACAGTGTGCAGGTATTAAAACTTTTTCTGTTTTCAGAAACGTAAGGAGGAAGCGGAGAAGAAACGTACCACAGACGTGCTGCGAGCTCCCGTGGTGTGTGTGCTCGGTCACGTGGACACAGGGAAGACCAAGATCTTGGATAAACTGCGGCGCACGCATGTCCAGGACGACGAGGCCGGTGGTATCACCCAGCAGATTGGAGCGACAAACGTGCCAAAGGACGCTATCAAGGAACAAACGAAAATGTGTAAAGAGGTACTAAGATAGCCAGCCTGCTTGAATATGCTAAAATCTACTTAGGCCCTTAAGGTGGTTTCATGCTAGTTGCCACAAAGAAAAATTAGGTATAGGATGGAAAATTGATGTACTTCGAGCTTAATAGTTGGAAATATATTTGCTGGTAGCATATCTGTACATCAGTAAGTCATTCCTCCTCTCCTAACATTTAGTTGAAGATTCGCTTGTACTTATTGGATATCTCTGAATGCAGGGTTTTCTTAAGATGTCCTCAGTCGTGAAATTGCACAACAACTTGTCTTTTTTTTTTGCTGCCAGTTTTCCCGCCAGGAACTGAAGCTGCCCGGTTTGCTGATTATCGACACACCAGGTCACGAGTCATTTAGGTAGGTAAGACGATTTGTCACCGCAGGGCAGTGGAGCCCAGAATTAAGACCAAAATTGAGGCCAAATGGTGTTAATTCTGAAAAAAAAATTGCAGCCGTAGATAAGTACATGTATTGGCATTTGGTGGAGCAATATGTGGCCATAATTCTGGGATGGTGTTATTTTAGGGTGGCTATTACGGTCGGGAAATACAATTCTATCTATATTGACTGTATGAGTGCAAACACTCTCAGTAGCAAGCGGAGAAAAAAAAACTGTGCCAGATATAAAATGATAAATTTCACTTTACAAAAAATGTACCATCTGGTGTACTATGCCCTGAGGCCGTAGGGTAGCCTGATAGACGAGTGATTGAATATACTTGAGCTAAATTGAATCGAAAAAAAAAAAATTGAGAGGAGAAAACTTGAATTACTGTATATAGATACACAGATTGAAACTTCTGTCAAAACGCCGCATTTCCCATGAATAATGTATCTAAAACATTGGCCGAAGTAAAACTTTTACATGTGGGAAATTTTTCATTTAAAATGAGTGACTTTCAGTAAGAAAGGTGGCAATATAATGGTGTTTTTGCTTGGCCTTATATCGTGTTTGTTTCTTTGTTTATGACAGCAATCTCAGAAGCCGTGGCTCCTCCCTCTGCGATATTGCTATCCTGGTGGTGGATGTTATGCACGGGTTGGAACCCCAAACACTTGAGTCAATACAACTGCTGAAGAAACGAAAAACTCCCTTCATTGTGGCCTTGAATAAGGTAATCAATCTCTCTGGAATATGTCCTAAGTGATAGTTGAGGGTGAGAGCATTACTAAACCATGCATAGGTTATAGAGAGTTGCCATTGGAGTCAATGATTAATTTGAGTTCCCCTCTCTTTGTCTAGGCAACAGATGATGAGATATACCTGGATTTAATCTCACCATTTATTACTTGGATTGGCTTAAAGGTGTTGTGTAGTTGATGTTGTGGTACATCTTACAGTTTAGGCGAATTCTGGAATGAAAATAATTCAGGATGCCATGCTATTTTGAATTGGATGCTAGCTTATAATACTATATAATATTCTCTCTTGCAGTATGCTGGACAGGTATCCATATAGTTGATGTTGCCCATAAGAAGTGTTGATTTTAACCAACTGTGATCCAATGATCATTGTAGCTTTTCATTCCTTGCCCTTCAGATTGACCGTTTGTTTCAATGGCAAAGCAACCCCCACAATGATGTCGTGAACACACTAAAGAAGCAAAAAGTGAACACGAAACAGGAGTTTGACGAGCGAACTCAGTCCGTGATCGTCCAGTTTGCTGAACAGGTAAAAACTTACTATATACGATACTATATATCGTGTCATTGCCTGAAAGTGACATTTTGTCTCCAGTATTCATTGTGATAGTTTGGATATTACGTGTAAAGGATATTTGAACAAAGGAAGCGCAATTATACTGTATGATGGTGTTCAGCTAAACATCGGCATATTAACCATTGTGAAGTCAAAATTAACCTATGTTTTGTTTTTCTTTGAAGGGTCTAAATGCAGCATTGTTTCATGAAAACAAGAACATCCGGGAATACATATCCCTGGTTCCCACCTCGGCGCACTCTGGGGACGGTATGGGGAACCTGATAGCTCTGATTTGTGAGCTCACTCAGTCAATGCTCGCCAAACGTCTGGCTTACTCTGAGGAGCTACAGGCCACAGTGATGGAGGTAGGAGGAAGAGCTTTGCTTAGCTGTGTACATAAATAACAACACCCCCTCTGCCAAACAAGTATGTCCTCATTAGAGAGGTGTCCTTTAATGAGAGGGAATATCACTTGCTGCCAAGAATGTGTCCTTTCTAAAGGAGATTTCCTCTCGAGAGTGTCTTTTAGCAGAGAGCCCACTGTAGCGATCCCTCTTTTGGTGGCCACTCTACAGAGGCCATACCCCTCTTAACACCACCAAATATATTTCCCACTACTACTGTGAATGCCTTTAGATCCCCCTCTTGGCAAAGGCGACACGTCTAAGGTGACCACAGTTTCCGGCATATATTGGTGGCTTTAGTAGAGAGGGAACACTGTAGTACAGCTTGACTTGTGCCCAAGGATCTTGAACCAATACTTGTATAGGTGTATTAAGTAACAGGGTAGCAGCATGATTATCTGCTGATAGTAGCACTTGTGGTATTAGTGGGACCTAGTTGTAGTCTAGGGCTTCGGCAGAAAAGTTATTTGCCACCAAATGTATGTGTAGTTTACTTCTCTATATTATTTGGATTCTGCTGCGAAGACACCTAATACCTCTGCAAACCCTTACAAAAGGTTTGTAAATGGTTAGTTGTTGTAGGCAAAGCTTAAAAAAGTAACAAGAATACAACTGAAAAGATAAGATAAATGCAGTGATGTGCCCAAGTCTGATTAAAACAATCTGTCGTTTTCGGTTTCTTTCTTAATAGGTGAAAGCCTTGCAAGGCCTGGGAACCACGATTGATGTGATCTTGGTAAACGGTCGGGTCCGCGAGGGAGATACCATTATTGTGGCTGGTCAGGAAGGTCCAATAGTCACTCAGATCCGAGGCCTGCTCATGCCCCAGCCAATGAGAGAGTTAAGAGTCAAGGTAGGGATGGAGGGCTATTCCATTTCAGGAAAGGGGTGGGGAGTGGGTTGGTAAGAAAATATTTTAAATGTGAGAGTATGCAATCGTTTCATCACGAAGGAGAAATCCAACTTTATAGTACAATGGTTAAAATCCTGAAATCAAAAATCTGAAAATGAAATCTTCAACGTGTGAAACTTTATGTGTCATTAAGCTATTCAAAAGAGGTGTCTACTCTGTAGGTTTGGGATATGTTATTCCATACAGCCTTTGTTGTGCCTATATTGACACTTAATTTGTTTTTCTCCACAGAGCGCGTACGAGCATCATAAAGAGGTTGTGGCCGCCCAGGGCTGCAAGATCACAGGCAAAGACCTGGACAAAGCTCTGGCTGGCCTTCCCATGTACATAGCACAACAGCCAGATGAGATAGAGATTTGGAAGGTAAGAGAGGAGTAAAGGCTACCATGGTACCTGTATTTTAAGACCACCCTTCCTGCTCGGCCAGAGAAATGCGGTCTTAAATTGAAGCAGGTCTTTGTTCTAGAAATACGAATAAGTGTGGTGTCAACAATGGGCAATCGAAAAGAAAAGAAATGGGCCATCTTATGTTACATGGAAGATTGTAAACATTGCAAGGCACTTCTTACAATAAAAAAAGTTACACCGGTGGAGAAAAATAAAATAAAATTTGGTGTTTAAGATAACAAAAAATCACCTGTAGATTTGTTTCTGTGACTCTCTGTGATCACCTTGGGATAACATAGTCATGTATCATCAATTTGTTTGTTGATCAGTAAAACATTAATATGACTTGTACTAGTATGTCCCATACAACTGATACATATATGTAGTAAGGCCGAAAAGGCTCTCTAAGACTACTGTGAATGTGGTTGAAGTGATAAGCTATTTGGTATATATGCTTTCAGGAGATATAGAAATAAGAGTGTTAATTATTTAAGCTGGTTTCATAGGTTGAAGCTTTCCTTTCACCCAGGATGACCTGTCCCAAGCGCTGAAGGACGTGCTGGGCTCCATCAAACTCAAGGAGAGGGGCGTGTTTGTTCAGGCGTCGACACTAGGATCCATGGAAGCCTTGCTGGAATTTCTCAGGACTTCAAATATTCCAGTATGTAGGGCCCCAGAAAAAGATGATTTAAGTCTTGCATAAACACTTTAAAATGAATGATTAAGCTGTTCACATAAAGGCTAATCCACCATTGTTTTTAGGTGTTTACATGTTTTTAAATGGAACTTGGTATCCCGCTCTGAATACAACTCTCATGAGACTACCTATATATTGACCCACTTGAACTCTTCATGTTCATTGGGATATCCTGTTTTGCTTTATTATAAAATTAAGAATTACTGAACTATTTTATGTCCTTAGAATTCGAACTTGTGGCCTTGTGTTTAAGGCAATTTTTACATCGCCAACATGTGCATAGTTTGACCATAGCACAGTCAAACTGGATGTCTACTGATGAATAATTCATCCTTGTAACTAACGGTTGCAAAATCGGAATTAAATGTGATCGGCATAGTTTTGGTATTGGGTGGAGTTCAGCAACATGGAACAGATGTGGGAACCGGTAGCGCTTGCTAATAAACTTGATAGCGAATTAGTACATCATACAATTTTAGGTAAACTCCAGAATGAAAATATTTCAGGATGCCATGCTAGTTTGAATTGGATACTAACGTATGATACCTGTACAATATTCTCTCTTTCAGTATGCTGGTATCAATATCGGCCCGGTGCACAAAAAAGATATCATGAAGGCCTCGATCATGTTGGAGCACGACACGCAGTAGGTTTTGCAACTAGTGTGATCCATAGTTGTGCTTTTTGGTCAAACTGTTTTTTAGCTCTGCTTGACTGTGTCAGCAGAGCTAATGCCGTGGCGCGGGCGTCCGTCGTCCGTCCGTCGTCCGTCCGTCCGTAAAACGCGTTTTCTCAGAAACCGTCAAGC
>JAAUYG010145342.1_pt1 | contig 14435 bp, 8 predicted proteins | sample 7278091 | NCBI WGS metagenome assembly JAAUYG01 (sample SAMN14350201, study PRJNA611818) | marine sediment metagenome | isolation source: surface marine sediment (0.6m) | place: French Polynesia: Moorea | collected 2018-08
GTATCTGGAGACACCGGTTACTGATAGTGTATCTGGAGACACCGGTTACTGATAGTGTATCTGGAGACACCGGTTACTGATAGTGTATCCGGAGACACCGGTTACTGATCATGCATCGGGAGACACCGGTTACTGATAGTGTATCTGGAGACACCTGTTACTGATAGTGTATCTGGAGACACTGGTTACTGATAGTGTAGACACCGGTTACTAGTAGTGTATCTGGAGACACCGGTTACTGATAGTGTATCTGGAGACACCGGTTACTGATAGTGTATCTGGAGACACTGGTTACTGATAGTGTATCTGGAGACACCCGTTACTGATAGTGTATCTGGAGACACCGGTTACTGATAATGTATCTGGAGACACCGGTTACTGATAGTGTATCTGGAGACACCGGTTACTGATAGTGTATCTGGAGACACCGGTTACTAGTAATGCATCTGGAGACACCGGTTACTGAGTGTACCTGGGGACCGGTTACTGGTAGTGCATCTGCACACATCAGCTATTGGAAAAGAACAACCCCAACACTACTGTGAAAGCAAACAAAATACTTTATTTAATACCATCCAAGTTCACTCTTTTAACAAAACTGAGCGGTGGAAAAGATAAAAACAATCTTGTTATGCGACTGGTTTGCTCTGTAGCAAATATTTCAACACGTGTTGAGTGTTTATAAATTATTCCAACATGGAAACTTAGCACATCCTTTATGGAAAAAAACAAAGAAAATCCCATTTATATCTCGATATTTTGGTCGGACATAAGAAGCAGAGCATGCGATGACTGGAAGATTTGTGACACCAAGGGCAGCTTTTGTTCACACCAAGACGACACAGCTGTAAGCGTAATATAGTTACACGGCATACATTGCACAAACAAACCCAGTACAAGATTATGGCCAAATATTGCATAATAATACAATTACATTAAAGAGAAGCCAAGGCGAACCTCGTAAGGTCGAACCTCCTGCCTGAGAAAAACAGCATTGAACAATTACACACGCGCCCCGTTCTCCCAATACAAAGCGCGTTGTCACATTACTAGCCTACCTGGAGAGGCTCACACTAAGTACACAGGTCAGTGTCACCGCCTACAGAAACAAGAGCATTCTTTGCCTTTTTATTTGTTTTGAAGTACGGCTTTAGCCAGGGTCAGGCAGCCCAGGGGAATCCAGAGAAACACCCTGAAGCCATTACAGATGTCAAGAAATTTTGGTGTGGCATCCTGTTCTAACAATTGATGTATAAAACTTCTCAAGTTTACAAAGATGTTGATGACCTGTTCTACAAACTGTAAATTTCCAGGATGGCCTGTGTTGTCAATACCACGACAAGGGGAATGCCTGAACTGACCAAACGGTAGAATATTCTGGGTTTAGTCTATCGGTTACCATGGTGACGAGGACAAGGCACTTTAGGACTGGAGCCAAAGTAACGGAATCATTACTAAATCCACCTACATTGAGAAAAGTACAAAAATAGGAAGCACCAGACATTACACCAAATCATTCCAGTTTTGGCAATACTTCGAGAAACTCTTTGTTACTGATTTGTGTACATAGCGAACCGAACGAGAATTACAGTGCACGCAACTGGCAAAACAGTGTTCATTCAAATACATGATAAAATACCAAATGCTACAATGTCAGTACCCCGGGGCACTTGTTCCAGGTTTGATCCCTTGAACTAAACCCTTGTGATCAAACACAACCACTCCAGGCAGCAGAAACTTCTAAAACTTTATCAACTAACTTTGGATTAGTTTACCCATGACTTGCACAAAAAGTCCTTAACCTTCAACAGTTGTATAGTTCTAATTTAAATAAAAAGAAATAAATAATTTATCAACAGGTTACAAGGTTCAGGTAGGGTTTTTACATCATAAAACATCACTGGCTGCAAGAACTTTAAAACGGTGGAGACAATATATTACCAAAAGCCAACACGTTGAGGTGTGATATATATATATATATATGTATAATACAGAGCAACACGGTGTTACAGGAAGTGGAGGGAATTAAAAACAGGAGGCCGAGGGGCCAAAGACAGTGTGCCAGGCAATGCCTGCGGTGTAAGGCCTTAATTTCACTCACCACTGACTAGATTGCAACCAAAGCTTTGTTATTGTGCAGGCCAAGGGGGGTCAGCGTGAATCGCCGAAGATCTGGTGTGAAATACTGAATAGCAACCAGACAAACGCAGGCACGCGCAGGCTCGTCTCAAAACTAGGGAGAAACCCTGTTAACGTTCCACATGAATTTCTGACTTGTAAACAGCCTGTCAGAAATGAAAAGGACAATAAACTATTCAGGTTCAATCCACCTCGACATCTCCTATTACTGGTTAGGCTACCAAGCAACGGCTAACAATACGAGCCTGAGTGGATGCCCAGTACACTGCCAGGCCATACAGTGCTAACAACACGGTGAGATCGAAGCTGGCTCATCCACAATGCTACATGATAAATACAAACCTTTGGGCAGTGAGAAGCCATTTTTCCCGACTTATTGGCAAGGTGGGGTAAGGCATAGAGCTTGGATGACTGACTTATTAAACACTGAGGTACTATAGTAGACGTGAACAAAAGTAGGACACTTCACAGATCCAGTTGAATAGGTTAACAACCTACAGTTTTATCTTATACACCACTAATTTGAATATGTTAATTAGCGAACTCCCTCTAGCCAATCAACACACACAACCTTCTCTCTACACTTTTGATCAACCACATGTTGCATCTCGCGCAGAAATCAAGAACTTAAACAAATACAACCAGTACTCTTTCTGATTTGGAACGACTTCTCCCATCAACAATTATTATGCCAACCAACACAAAAATTTGTAACTTGCAAGATCTACTTATAATACGAGACTTGGGAGACCAATACCGTCAGTATCTGAGCGCGCTCACTTCTCCTTGTATAAAACTCATATATATATAAACTGGAAAAATACAAACGGCGAACAAGAGGCAAATAATATTATTTTTCATTTTCCAACTCTAACAACACAAGGATTATAATAACTAGACCCACCACCGGCGTACAGTGAAAACAACAGCCTATAACTAACACACACAACTGGTCTAGGTAAATAGCCCCAGGGGGCGTTGTCACCAACAGCGATCATCAACATGCAATAACGTCAATTGTGTACGAACACTAGGAACTCGAACAAGCCACAATCCACCTGACAGACTCCAAGCCGATAACGAGGCTGTTCCTGTCTCGAAATCAGACTCGGCAGTGTACAGAGTTTGAAGTACATTTTGCATTGATCACGGATGACATTTCCCCCCCCCCCCCCTCCGCGGATCATAATCTCGTACACACAAACAGAAACCATCACGACACGGTTGATCAACATTGCACAAAAGCCAGTATAACCAGGAACTGTTTATAACGACACAACGACGGGTGTGACATAACTTAAGGTAACTAGAGGCTACAGCCGGGGATATACTGTATACGAGGGGGAGTGACTGCACATTCATAAATCTACAACCAAGGAAAAAGAAAAACGTGTCAACATAAATAACTACGACTAAAGTGAACTTAAGTACACACACAGACAACACATGATAACGAAAGATTACATAGCGCGACGAGTACTAGATTAAGGTATATAACTGGAGAGCACATGACCACACAACAAACACGGATTATAGGCAAAACACAAACACAGATATAATATGTAGCAATTATATTGCTATTTGAGCACACACATCAGGGCATGACCACTATTCTGCAGACCGGCCCACAACCAACTTGGACACTAACTCTTCCAGGTTTTGATTTGATTGTTCACGCATCGCAACCGTCTTTCCGGGTTTCACGTGTCCCAGTGTAAATATTACTTGGAATGCCAGGAGAGAGTCCCAACCGACAAATCAACAAGCCAACCAAACTCAAAAAGCCGCATTGCACATAACCATGGCAACGTGACCGTCAACAGACCATTTGTACCATGGGGGGGAGGTCCAGGACCTTCTGATAGCAAGCACATTGGAATCCTCCACGGCTCTCACTGCCTGAACAAGACTGGGCGTCCGACAGCATGCAATCACTGGTAATATGTCTTAAATCCAAATCCAAATACATGCTAGTATATCAAGTAGCCAAAACTGGTCTCATGTACAAACTTGTCTTTCAGAGATGTTGGATTTATTTCATAATTTTTTATTGCCCAAACAAAGTACTACACCAAAGCTATAAGCTAAGGGTCAGTGACAAAGCAAGTCTCCGGAAAGCCATAGCTTGGGTCTTCTTACAGCATCAGTGTTACGCATGCTGTGTTAGCAAAGTCTCCCCCAGGCCGACATAACCAGACAAAGGCCAACCGCTGGCATTCACTGCTGTTCCTCCAACAACCGTCACCCAGGTCCATACAGAATACTGCCACATCATACCCAATGATATCAAAATATATATATATATACACTTGGATCCGTAATGAGTAACAAAATACTAATAATAGACTATGCAACAAAATGACAACTGGCAAATCATGTATTTTTTTTTGCACATTTTCTACTTCAAGTAACATAACGGCGACATAAGTTAGAAGAGCAGAGAGACGGTGTTGGGGAGAAGATCAGCAAACTAAAGATCAAACATCAATTTGAACACCAACAAATTCCGGGTGACTGTCAAACATGTCCTTCATCAATACAGCGATCCATAGTCGTGGCGGCTACAGCAGAAACATTACTTATTACTGGTATAAGCCTTGCTAAATACTTTACAATTGCAAAGTTTGCAAACGTTCCAATCCAGACTCCAGAATTAAAGCATCATACTGATCACGTCTTGTACGGCATTAAAGAAGGCAATTAAAATCTCAATTACAACTTGAACATCACTCACAACAGCTGGGAAGCCCCCTGCTGTGTCGACTGTGACCATTACATAGCGATTCCTGACTGTGTACGTTGTGACGGGACTCTGCATAAACAGGACAACACAAGGTAAAGCTGTGAAACTTTCATATACATAAGGTCAAACAAGAACCACTCTGACCGATGTGTTATAACATTGATAAACAAAAATAAAAGATTACAAACAAAAACCCAAAATTCCACCACATGTTGCTATGGTTTAACATCAGCTTGGACTGCAAACAACAAGGCCAACATACAACGCGAAAACTAGAAATGCAAGTGCCACCGTTAGAGAGCTTGGTTTGTCACTCATTGGCTGTGACATAGCAGTCACAGCTCCCATACCATGCCGCACTGGCATACCACAGTTAAATCTACGACACAAAATCTGCCATTTCAGAAGAGACGACAGATCTCTAAGGCAGATCTCACCACCGTGGTAAGGTGTATTATAGCACATTGGATGTGAAACAATGTAACTGTAAACGGTCCCCTGCTCCATTAGAGAATGAAAACCAAGTATTGAGACCATGTACATATCATCTTACTTTGCTTGGCTAGAACAATTTTTGTAGTTACTTAACACTAACCTCTTGCTAACAAGTCTGCCTGCTTTCTTACTCGTATAAAATAAAATATCTGTGTATATATATATATATAAATAACAACTGATAAAAACATCTCTGGGAAGCGGCCGTGAAGACCAGTTACCAGTAGACAGCTGGGTAGAGTGTAGTGGAGTGATCATTACAGCGATAACAATATACACTCAGCCCTACTAGGACACACAGATTACGGTCTCTAACACACAACTCAGTGGACCAGAGTATTTCAGTCAATTTCATATAAACTTACAAATATGAAGGAAAAAGAAATGAAAAATCTTTGCCCCATTAGCACCCGATAAACAAGTCCCATTGGCCCACCGGACAGAAGTACCAATCTCCAAACACAAGGCATGGCTGTACTTTGTCCAAGGCCCAGTTTTGATCGGCACAGAATTCAAACTGGTCTGATAATGTGGAATGACAATACAACTGTGGCTTCTGGTGTTCTGGACTAAGCTAAATGGAGAGACAGCAAAAGCATAATACACCACTGCTGCAAAACCCAAACTAAACATCCAGGTAGCTATAGCAAGGAAATAAAAAAAAATTTTTGCCTAGGCGGCCCATATCTAAAGAGAAAAGGAGCTACGATTTGATACAGGGTGTGGTTTGACAATCTCATGAACACGCTGATGGTAGTAGGCAAGACAAAAAACACTTGTGGGAAAATTATTGTTAGATTGGCAGCTTCTTCCTGCAACCTCGTAAGCTCAGAATTTGAAATGAAGTAAACCGTTTACGTGATGCTAAAATGAGTATAATGTACAGATCAGAAAGGGAAACCAGATTGAGGCTTCTTGAAACATTGCAGACAATGGTCGAGGCGAGCCTCCTTCCATCACGCTCAGCGTAGAACACAATGCCATAACCAACTACACAAACACACAAACACGGTAAAAAATAATTGCTATTAACTTGATATGATTCCAATAAATGCATCTGTTAAACAGCCGTCAATTCTTAACATGGTTTTTTGTCTTTATCTTTTTTATGAAATTTTTTAGTATGAAAAATAACATTATAAATATATACAAAGAATGCTGCGAACCACCCGGCAGCTTCCAGCTCCAGTACAAAAATGCATATTTTTAAAGATTCAACAAAAACCTGGGATCAGATTTGAACTCTGTTTGAAGTCAGCACACATTTTTAAAAAAAAAAAGGTAATAAAAAATATGAAACACACTGTAACTTTGAGCTTGGTAATATCCCCCATAACCTACAGGGGTAGGCCCGAACTCAGGGTTCGGTCCCAATGTCTGGCTCAAGAGTTATCGAAAATACTGAAGTCTTCCGATTCCAGCAATCTGAAGGCTAAAGTGTTTTTGAAAACTCCCACCATCCCTGGATTTTATAAAATGACTTGGGCTGGAGACCGTGAAAATACCTTGATTTTACCCCGATTATCACCCACTTTAGATTTTGCTTAATAGCCTTAAACTAAAGTATTTTCATGATCTTCAGACCTAGACTGGCTACATCAAGATTCCTGTTACGGGGAACGGTGGGGTGACGGTATCAAGCCAGGAATCCACTGACCGAGTAGTATGATCATATAAACACAGACACAGTAGTAGTAGGACAACTAGGAAACGGCAACCAAATTCAGTTAAAGAACAACAAAAGCAGCTTAGTGGTCCCCAAATATAACAAGTTGCAACGACTGGTAATATGAAGCAGTAAACACAGACTGCGGCCACTGCCAGACAGTGATGTGGCCAGCCAGCCATTAAACTGCATGGGAAAGCAACAGACACACAAAGAATAAAAGCTCACTGTGGAAAGGTGGATTGAGGCTAAAGGGAGAACAATCCAGTGTAATCTTCAAGCATTCAACTCTGTGACCACATTACTGTCTGGCAGATGGCGCTCTACACAATGGAAAGTTTGTAACCTTTTCAAACTCCCCACAACCAATATCATATATAATATATACAACACACGTACATGGCTACATATGGCATGGCATGCAATAAACAATTCTTCTTATAAAAATAAACATAAAGAGCAAACCACAGTCAGTCCTTACCGAAGCATTGGAACATGATCAGGCCCAGAAAAAGTCCAACCAACGATTATCGTAGCACGGCAGGCTACCTCTGCAAATACTTGTTAACAGATCCTCATAAAAAAAAATCTTCATACTTTCTCAAGTTAACAGAAACAAAATTTGAAACCGGCTACTGGACAGCGGACTTGGTCTTGTCTGTACTCTATATGTCCTCTGCCCCCTAACATGCTCAATTACGATAAAGTGCTTAAAAAAGAGACAGGCAAGGAACTGCTGCCTGGGGTTGTCAAGGCATTGGTTGCCAGGAAGCCTGTGGAGGATAAAATACTTCTGCCAAGGTAAAGATGACAATCTGTGGCTAAGATCAAATTCTGTGAAAGAGACTATTCCAACATCGGCATTGAAACAAAGCTATAGCCACCAAGGAATATATAGAATATATATGTATATAATGCACTACTAGTATGTAACACGTAATGTAACAGCAACAATTAGTCACAGGCGGAAGTGACTCAACCTGGCTTTGGCTGCCTCTGTTTCCACGGCAACAGAGTAGCCCCCTCCCTCACCATCTCAATGAGGCACAATGACTTAGGCCTGGGGCTGTACTAGTTGTCCAGGTGACACTCAGTCCATGCGTGACTTTCTCTCTCCAGTACAATAAATACCTACTAACATTTTACATCAGTGTAAACCAGGAATTCTCATCAGCATACAAGCCACATCACACCAGTGTTACTATCCTGTACCGAGCAATGACTGTAGAACAACACCAAACCAACCCTTGTAAAAACCCATTCTGGGCTCACATCATACAGCTACCTAGACTCCCCAGACTGCCAGCGTGTAATTCTGTCCCCACTGCTCTACAACCAGACACTTTACTGTGATCTCACTGAACGCAGACTAGCGTCACAACCCCACTGACGTTACATAAAGCCTGGGACTGGAGCATACCTGTATACATACAGACGATAATCTTTGGAGGCCAGGACGATAGACCCTTCCTCCATCAGTGAAACATCGAAGCACTGGGCGTGTTTCACTTTGCTTTCCAGCGCGTTGATCAGCTGCCCGTCCTGAGTGAAGATGGTCAGGTTGAAGTTGTTGTGGTTGTCGGCGATGAGGATCTCGCCCGCGCTATTGATTCCCACTCCAATCGGGTAGTTGGTGATTCCCTCGCCACCGATCTGCCGTAGGAATACGCCCTGGTAGTTGAAAACCTTGACGCAGTGTGCCCGGTTGTCACTTATGAAGATCTCCTCTTTGTCATTGACCACCACGCCGTTGGGGAACTCGAGATGCTTGGAACAGCCAAACTTGTTGAGAACGTTACCCATCTGGTCGAAGATGATGACTCGCATGACCTTGCATTCAACGATGATTATGCGACCCTTGTTGTCCACCGTAACACCGCGTGGGTGCTGGAGGATGTTGGCACCAAACTTCCGTACAAACTGGCCGTACTGGTTGTAAATCTGGACCTAGAGACAAAGGGGAAATTTGCCAATGACACAGTTACACTTCCACGATTGTACTGCAAATCATAACGGAGTAGCTGTGAAAGATGAATTTAGCAAAATTACTGGGATAACACTACTTTAAACAGCCCAATAATTAGTAAGTACCAAGCATAGCAATGGAGGATACTTCCCTGACATAAGCAGTCTATATTCAGATATCATAAACTACAACACTGAATGTTCAGATGAAACCCGACATACCTGATGTGTGGGACTTCGTTCGGTTACCACGATGTCACCTGAGGACTTGACGACGGCCACCCGGTTGGGGTACAGCAGCTGTCCGTCTCGCTTTCCACACTCTCCGAACTGAAACTTGAACCGGCCTTCCTTGTCAAAGATCTGGATCCGATGGTTGTTCGTGTCGGCCACAATGATATCATTCTGTGCATTGACTGCTACGCCGCTGGGCTCAGTGAACTGGCATTCCAATGCCCCGTACTCGCCAAACTTGCAGTGGTAGATCATCTTCTGACGCTTGATCTGAGATTTCGGAGGGTAGATGTTGGCGGTGATCAGCTTGGAAGTGATGTCCATCATTGGGTCTGACGGCATGCTAAAGATATCTCCACTCTGGAAGATGTCGAGACCGCCATTGGACCATTTTTCATACGGGTTGGAGCCTGTTGACATGAGGCAGTCCGTGTTTGTGGTGAGACTCGTCAGGCTGGAGTTAGAGGGAAACTCCTCCTTCACTTCCAGCAAGTTGGAAGGATCAAAAAGGTTGCCATTGGAGAAGCCATGGGACAGGCCGTTGGTGAAGCCGTTAGTGATAGCTGGGGGGGCTGTGGTGGTTGGGGTTGGGGCAGGGTGGATGAAGCCATTGGGACGAGCAATTGGATCTTGTTTACAGGATCCCAGGTCGGGACTCTGGCGGACGTAACCAAACGTGTTTCTCACCCCAACCTGAATGGCTTGGTAGTTGGAGACGAACTCGATGTCGAACGCATTCTGCATGTTGATTTCCGGAGAGTAGTTCAGTAGGTTATGGAGCTTGGTATCAGACATCTTCTTGAACATCAGGATCTCGGTGTGGCTGGCATGTTTCAGGATCTTCTCCAAAAAATCACATCCTTGGTATAGCTTCTCTATGGAATCCTGCATCTTCTGTGCCACCGTGCTGAGCAGGACTTGCTTGGCGTTGTAGGCAGAGTCGAGTTCCTTCAGAGCCTCCAGCTTACGCTCCTCCAGCATGGTGCGATAAAAGTTATACGTCTCCGTGATCTCGGTCTGGGCCTTGTGGTAAGCAATCTGTAACCGATTGGAGGAGTGTTCTATGTTCTTGGCCGAGCCCCGAAGGTCATTGGCTTTGACCTTGGCCTGATCTGCTAGCTGCTGTAGTCCCTGGACCTCTCGCCCACTGATCTCGCTCAGATAATCGTATTCATGGCCTCGGGAATGCTCAAGCATGGTGCAATCCTTGCAGATCGGCATGTCGCACGTCTTGCAGAAAAACCTCACCATCTCTGACTTGTGTTTGGAGCAGTTAACGGGTTTCTCCACTTTCAGATCCTCCTTGTTGTTCTGCAGCTCCCCCAGCGTCATGACACGGTGACCTTCAAAGCAATGCATGAACTGGTGGGCCATCACGCAGTTGGCGCAGAGGAAATTAGCGCAGTCGAAGCAGCGTGCCACAGCGTTAGTCTCCTTACTCTTACAGCCGGTGCAGCTGAGGGCGTTACTATCGGTGGCATTGGCAGCGAGAATGTTACTGATGGCAAAGTCTGGCAGCAGCCCTGCCACTCCGGATGAGGACAGGAAGGTGTCAGTGTGACAGGTGGGACAGATGACTTTGTCTCCGGTCTCCAGAGTCTTCTCCAGGCAAGGTTGACAGAAAGTGTGGAAGCATGACAGCACCTTGGGGATGGTGTACGTTTCCTGACACAGACTGCACTTGGTATTAACGCTGCTCTGCTGCACGTGGGAGTGCACAGACTCCATCTCATTATCAGAGGAGTTACAGGTTGAGCTGGCGGAGCTCGCGGAACTGCTCACCGTTTCAGATGGCGTGGGTGACGACATCTTGCTATCGGGAAGTGATGAACTGGGATCAGTGAAGGACTGAAGAGCTACCTCGGGCATCACAAAAAGACTAGGCAACAATCTGGAAATAAAAGTACAGCAAACTGTTGATTTTTAAGGTCCAATTTTCAAGATCCATACATCGGATTGATAGCAGAAACTAAATATTGAACGTTCTTTAAAATTTGGAATTTGAACAACTTGAATGTTAAGAATTAATCGGCAAGCAATTACTGGTTCCTATAGATTCCATAGAGGCAGAAATATTTGATGAACCTTGTAAGCATGGCATCAGCAGAGTTCACTGGGATAATACAGAGACTAGTGCACTGCCAGTGGATCAAGACATTTATATATGTGCACAAAGCACTCTCAAACTACTTTGTTACAGTAACACGCCTGAAATATGAAAAAGTTCTTCTATTGCATGTGGGGATATTCTGTGAAAAGTACAGGCAAAAATATTTCCCAGTAATTGCCTCTCTCATTACTAGAGTCGGCATCAAAGGAGTGTGAGTCAAGTTGTACTGTCTCATCCCAGACCACTACTATCCCTACCTCCCTCATCCACTCCCCCCCCCCCCCCCATGTGTCACCAGGATGAGTCAAGCATGAAGCTCCAGGGTTTTTTTCCTCGCCAGTGCAACACTTGTCACTTGACACCAGTACTGCTAAGCCACTGTGTGCGCCAACCCGCTCTCTTTTCATAACAATAACACTATCAATCAAGTAGGGAGGCCAGTGCAGGGCAGCCAGGGTACCAGCTAGAGGCTGCAGGCCAGGTCCAGGGCTTCCGACACAGGATCGGGGCTCAGTTTCTCAGAACCACACAAGTCTCAGCCTGGGCTTAAGTCAGATCTTTACAAACTCGCAATGTTAACTGTTGACTATAACACCCACATTTCTAGTTAAGTACTTTTGAGAATTTAACCTGAAGCTCTGGGCGGGAGCTTTCCTGTTTCAGACATGTATGCTTCCCTGACCACAGGGGGGCATCAGGTTCACTGGCAGCCGAAAAAAGGGCCTGAAATTCCAAGTAGTGGCCAGTGGCCACACCAGATCAAGCCCCAATTCTTCTCTCTATATAAATAGCAATCTCCCACCCTGGCTGTGCTGATCTCACAAAACATACAACTTTGCCAGGAATTAAAAAAGCCCACATTGACACTAAAGTAGTCTCAAACCTTGTACTCTAAAGAACCATCCTAGCCTGATATAGCCTGATATAACTCAAGCTGAAAGAAAGCTAGGCTGAATAGAAAATTTCATGCTACCAATAAACATCTTAAAGCTTTAATATATAGTGAAAAACGATTTTAAATACCTAGCTTAGTTACCTACTGTCATCAACTTAAATATTTGGCTGTCCAATCAGGGTTAATTCAAAGCCACAGCATCCTGAAACCTTAGAAATCCGAATACAAATCTCAAAGTATGTATTTTCCTGAAGTGCTTTGTCTAATATAAAATGTAACATGATGCACAATGTCATTATCAACATCACACCAACTGAAGGAAAACGTTCTCTCCGGCTGCCTTACCTGTACTGCATAAAGGGAAAATTAACGGTTGCTTCTGCAACACTAACACTCAAATAATCCGTCAAATGCTATATTTAACGCACAACTTTAGCTTGTGCTTACACAACTTTAGCTTGTGTTTACTGCTTCAGACTAGGGTACTACCAGCACTATTTTGCAGTGTCCATCAGCAGAATCAGCTTCACAATGACTGTGGCACCAACCCCCTAGTTCCTTTTATCAGAGGCAGAGACAGAGAGAGTGAGCTCACTCGCCCTGCACCCCTGGACCCTGTCTGTTCCCCCAGCGATGCCAAGGCAGACACCATAAGGAACTCCAGGGGTGGAAGCGATGGATGAGAAAGAGTGACTCATGCTGTCTGAGCAGTTCGGCTTGATTTAGTCACCAAGGCCAGAACAGCGTTGTGCCATGCTTAATCTGCTTGCCTACCAGCAGAGCGCTACCGCTGCTGCTGAGTCAGAGCTCTCAGCTTGGCACCATGTGGCTGCCAGACTGTCAATGCAACAGCAAAGCCACGCCACGCTGCAATCTGTTGCCATTGATTTGGGGTGGACATCAGCTACACGTGTGTCTCACTTTATAAACTGTGGGAGACACTGCCCCCATATACATTCTCCATAAACTTTGTGTCTACAACCAAAGACTTACCAAACTGGTCAGCATTGTATCCAAGGAACTTATGGAAAAGTCAGCAGCAGTGTTTGTTCACAAATAAGAAGTCTGACAGAGATAAGTTTGCTAACAGTATCCAAACAATGGGTCAAGTTCTCAATGTATTTCAGTCACAAAAAGCCACTGGCAATATTCAGCGTGTAAACATCGAGATGTCAGATCAAGAAATGACCAACTACGGTACCTGAGGAGCAGTTAAAAGTTTACTGCGACAGTTTAGGGCCAGTGTCACTCTGTCACGTCTAGGGCTGGGGACAAAGGCTTTGTTTCCTTCCTGTCAGCCAGCTGCCCCTGGTGTCACTCCAGCACACTACACACAGCACACACAAAGGGTATTGTCCCTGCCCTCCCTGCCAGTATGCCCCAGCCCCTCAGGGTCACAACTGGCCCCCCTCCCTCAACAGGCAGACAAAGAAAAGCCTGGCTACCTTGAGAGTTGAGACCAGCAGAGCTTGGCATCTATTTTGGGCTCATGATGCTTAAAGCAAGCATCCAACATTATCGATTATCTAAAGGTGCTTTATGAAACTGCTACTACTAATCTGTGTTTGGGGGCAGCTTTTAGCTATGGACCCACATGTCCTCTCCAATGACATCATACCCACAAACCCGGTCTCCCCCCACCTCCCCGACCTTGGCTGACCCCCCTCCAGCATGCAGCTGCCAACAGTGGCCTGGCTGGCTAGCAGAGCCTGGGTTTGCCTGTCCTCATACGACATCCCTTTGTTTGCCCAGACTGCCACCACTAACAGCCTCAACATCTCAGGTTTACCGGCTCCCTGCTCTGAGGCCTTGACGGGTGCAACTGGGGTTCACCGGACTAGCGCGGTTTGGGGCAGGCCGGTTGGCTGTACAGCCAGATTGCCCCGAGGAGAGAGATAGGACCCACTCACTCACAGCCTGCCACAACCCAAATAGCCTTTACCAGCTAAAGATCAAGATTCTAAGAAGTGCGCACCCAGATCAGGGCCTAAGCACCTGTTTCTGCTGAGAAAACCTTGGAAGTTGTGTACAGGACCACCAGCCGACTCCAGTTTCTAGGGGGGGGGGGGGGGGGGGGGCGGCACAAAAAAATAAAAATATTCAAATTTGTTTATTGAATTTTAAAAACAATCGAAACGGCCAAAAAAAAATTAAATTTACAGGTTCCCAAAAAATTGTTATTTAAAAA
>JAAUYG010089991.1_pt1 | contig 14434 bp, 10 predicted proteins | sample 7278091 | NCBI WGS metagenome assembly JAAUYG01 (sample SAMN14350201, study PRJNA611818) | marine sediment metagenome | isolation source: surface marine sediment (0.6m) | place: French Polynesia: Moorea | collected 2018-08
CAGACAGAAGAACTAGTGGCAAAGAAGTTGAAACAAGAAGTTGGTTGATCTGATTATCTTTTAAGCAGGCCATAATGGAAACATGCTATATAAAGGATTGCCTTCTATATGTAGTGGAACCATATGGGGAGATATATAACATTGTTGCTGTATAGTTGTGTGGCAAGCGTTCAGTGTGATCTAAATACTATTCCCTGGAATACCACACTGGTGTATCCATTGTAGCAAAGCTCAACTAAAGTAGCCGGGGTACGTATAATGTAAGCTCTGGGTATACAAAATGAACTTTAGCGCCTATGTAAGCTATCAAAGGAGACAGGGGGTAATTGTCTGAACGCACGTATTCGCTTTATCAAGAGAGTAATGAGACGAATTTGTGGTTGTGAAACCTCTAATAACGTACATGTTCTCTTGTTCCTGCCATCTGACTATAGTGTTTACTTAATAATAGAGTCGCATATGTTTCTTACTATTCTTGTACTTGACCAATTTACCAGTTACAAGACTGACCTATCATGCAGATAGCACAGAACATGGTTTTTAATGGTGGCGTCACACCTTGACGATTTAGCATACATGTATATATATTGACGTCTATCCAAATATCTTAAATGGCTTATAGTGGAACTTTTGAACTCCTTTATCTTATTAAGCATAGAGATATAGCGCTGTCAAAGCTTATTCATAAGAACACATTATTCAATTGGAAAAATGGACATATTGAACTTATAGATTACTAATAACACCGAAAACTTGACTTGTTGCAGTTTATTTGTGTGATACACTTATGTGATTTTGAGAGATCTTTCAGTAGAAGCTTATATGATTACAATGCTGACGAAGTAATTAGCAGGTATGAGTAATGTGAATTATGTACGTTTGTCACTGTATAGTAGCATGCAACAAAGCTCTGGTGGTTTCTTTAATAACCGCATGGTTAGAACTCCAGTTATACGCAATTCAAGTGAGCCCGATGGTGGGTGGGGGAGGGGGACATGAAACAGCAATGATGTAGCAAAAAAGGGCTGCATTGTCATTTCGACTAATGCCACTTAGACGGAAATGGACAAACGTGACCTTGCTTCGCACATAGACTGATAATATAACGCTTAGGATTAATGTGTTGTTTTCTTCCTTTGTGATTTATGTACCATTAGACAAGCCATTGGGCATTTGTCGAGAGAATTACTTCCATCTGGGATGGAAGTGCATGTTCGCACAATATTGAGACCACTACCGTCTGTAACAGATGAATTGTAAATGGTCATACATTTTACATTATGCATCTCGTTCAATTATTATTATGCTACCCGGGCCCAGCAATGATAAATGACTCTGACCATGTCATCCCATAAATATCCGATGCTATTAATGCTCCATCACCTATTACCCATTATTGCTAAACACTTGTAAGGCGCAATCCACTGTGCCAATAAAGCTAAATGATCCAAATGAACATTAAACATCATAGCATTACTCTCGTCTGACCATACAAGCCCCTGCCCAGGAACATCATACACGCATACGTTACTGAGCTGACAGACAGATCAGACAGAATGAATTCCACTCTGGCTTTCATCTTGAGTAATTCCACCGATAATTCCTCTGCTCCTTTTTTGTTGGAAACTTTTAAGTTCGTCAGCGCTGGCACTCTTGGCATCTTGGTAGCGCTCGCCGTAGTCGGGAATATCCTTACCATTGCAGCTGTTGTGAAGTTTCGCCACCTCTGGGAACGCCATTGTGTTCTCATTACGAGTCTTGCAGTGGCAGATGCGTTGGCTGGAGTGGCCTGGGGTATCGCCTTAGTCAACGCAGTACATCCTCTCTGGTGTTTCTTCGCCCTGGATCTCATGCTCATCTCGTTCCCAACTGCGTCGTCACATCTGCACGTCCTGCTCATGGCCATAGACAGGTTGATCGCGATCAAGTTTCCGTTCAGATATCTCACATGGATGAGTGAAAGATGCATTAAGATATCTATAGCTTGTGTGTGGATATTTGCGTTTGTATATGCCCTGACATTTCTACCGTGGGCATTAAGGGACACACCAAGTAAAAGTTGCTCAGAAGATGGCCCGTTGACGGTGTACGTCGTTTCCATGCAGTTTATTACCTATATGGTAATTGCTTGCTCTATAATCATCATATATAGCCACATAAACCGCGTGGCTAAACTGCACATAAACAGAATAAATACTGGTAACCCTACCATGGAGGCTAATATAATGGAAACGCATACCTCTTCTCATAAAACACCTCATAATTCCACGAGCAGCCAGAATATGAAATTACCTGTCACACCAAAGGCTACCAAGTTCATGCTTGCCGTGATTATTGCTTACTTAGTTTTAGGGATCCCATATTTTGTGACTGCTTTAGCCGGGGTAATCAATCCCCGCTGGACTTCAACTAATGTGGTATGGCAAGTCATGACACGCATTTCCCTTTACTTCATGGTGTTGAACTCCTGCTTAAATGTTTTTATTTATGCAGCATACATTAAGGGTTTTCGCGAGGCTTACAAAACTATGTTAGTTTGTTCCTCAAACTACTAAAGGTACATTCAAAAAACATATTATACTAAAAGAGACTAGCAAATGAAGCAGTGAACGGTAAAAAAGATAACCCCAAAGTTCAAACGTAAATGAAAAGGAGCAAGCCTACCAATGCATTTGTTGGAAATAAATCTTACTACTTGTTGGAAATAAATCTTACTACATGTATGTGCATGATGTGACATTGGACCTTATGGCTGCTGGTAAAATACATCTTGTTTAAAGTCAATACTTTGCCTGAATAGTAAATAGGCATTCCTTGGGTTGATGTTTGATCAGCATGCGTGTAGAAACTATGTATATTATTGTGGTGTTTTGACCCACCAGTAACAACGTCCTTTATGTGTGTTTTACAGTATGTAGTTTTATGGTACGGTTCCCTATCCACCCTGTGCCGTGGTCTATATTCGATGTTGATCGGCCCAGGGGTCGCCGAGTTGTTGGGGTTTAGTTATGCTATGTAGCACCCCCCGGTACTGTAAACGGGTAACGGGGTGTTAGATCAGGCGTTTAGTCACAAGGCACCGTTCCATAATGGTGCAGTTAATGACAATGCAGAGTAGCACACAGAGTAGCAATTTCTGGAATTGATCTACAAGACGTGTCTATCTTCTTGGGTCATATTCGAGAAAAAAAATTACCATAGCTAACTGTCGCGGGGGAAGTAGTTTGCTCCCACCGTGTCCAGCAGGTCTTTCTCTATCAGTACATATAATTTTGTTTTGCTAACTTGCCGCCGTTTCACTTAAAATGTCACTAAAGTAAACATTCTATAGTAACCCAGCCGCGTCGTTACCGGTACCAGGCAAATGATCTGAGCCATAAACCATCGTTTGTGTGTTGTAACAGTATAAACGTAAGGCTCTCTGTCATATATGTATAGGGCCTTAATCCGTGGTGCCGTGTTAACCTCAAATTTATTCTACCGATATAGTTGTAGTGTGCACTTGTACCTGTTGTCATGTCTGCATCTTCTGTTGTGAGGCAGGCCAGGTTGTCTTGTCTTAATAAACCATCTCTCCCAGAGATCCGTCTCTTGTGTTTTGTCTCTCACAACAAGTCGACGGGTGGGGTACGTCTCAGCGTAAGTCTACTGCTGGATACTGGTTGGCTTAATGTCACTAGACCCCTTACGGCCAACCAGTGTATGTCGCCCAGGGTGCTTTCGGCTCAGGCCGAAAGCATTAGAAAATGAATTTCTAATATTAGAAATGTTGTATGTTTAATATTAGAAAATGAATTTCTCATATTAGAAAATGAATTTTTAATATTAGAAAATGAAATTTCAATATTAGAAAATACGGTTCAATTTTCTAATATTAGAAATTCATTTTCTAATATTAAAAAAATGAATTTCTAATATTAGAAAATCGACCTGTATTGTCTAATATTAGAAATTGTATTTCTACTATTAGAAAATGAATTTCTCATATTAACAAATGAATTTCTACTTTACAAAATATTTTTTTAATATTAGAAAATAGGCATTAAATTCCACTTTGGCACCCCATATGGAAGGGAGGTGTACTGTGCTGTTAGGTCTGTTTGACTCTATCATGCAGAGTTAATGGAAGGATAACAGAAATTAGGTACTCAGTGTGCTATGTCACAGAAAACTCACTGGTCATCTTCCAACACCCCTTTCAACACCCCTTCCAACACCCCTTTCATCTTTTCAGAATTTTCAATTCTTTAATGTTTATGAATTTGCCAATGTCCCTTTGGATAAAGACTCTACTGAATACCTGTTTAATATCTTAGTTATCTTTAACACAGGAGTATACGTTTGGAAAGTTTTGACCTCTTCTCCAAACCCCCCAAGCCGAATGTAGTCACTAAAATATGAGGACAGTTCTGAAGAAACCGTCTCCAAAGATACGGATTTAAAATTAAAATTTGATTTTAGTCACTTTTCTTTAACACAGAGGTGCAGGTGCAGAAACGAATCAATCGACTTCTTCCCATAAATTGGTTGGGGCAGTATCTTCAAATTAAAAATTAAAATAAATGTTTGTAGGTACTTTGTGAAAGTATGCTTTGGGGGTCTAGAAATATGAAAACGAGACTCAGGACTTAAGTGCAGAAAGTTATTTGAATATAAAAAAAATCAAAATGGGTGCATTTGTTTGAAAGTCAGCTTGCAACTCAGAAACAGCTGACCGTAGAACAAGAAACCAGCAACCTTCAAGTCACGTTCAAATTGTTTCAAATTCCCAATTTGTTTGCAAATCGGCCTGTAGCTGAGGAACTGCTGATCGCAGAGCAAAAGAAGCTGTTGCAGACCTATTACATATAAACCTATCCCATGAGCAATATTTGTGTAAAGCAGAGTATCAAGGTCCTGAGTCTCTTGTTATATGTACGACAAATGGTAATCTTAATAGTCAACATGCATCCCTTGGATTTCGATTATCTTGTATTAATTCCCCTCTGTATACAATCTGTAACTCCCCTGTGCTGCATTATGGGATCTTCCTAACAAACCATGTATGCTACATTAAAATCTCTCTGCTGTAAGCCTCATCTTGATGACATTGCTCACATTTATTCGTCGGACCTCACTTTTACATCATCTCTTTTATATACCCCAACCCACGCGTTTGATAGAACTTTTCCGTAGCACCCATGGGGATATGATACAGACCTTGGCGTGTTTGAATTGCCAGTTATGCCTAATATGGTAATTAAATGTGTAGATTGTCGCTGTATAGTGTGCAGAAAAGCTATTCCCGCCTTTCATGATCCGATGGTCTGAATGCCAATCATACGCAGTTTTCCCTACACTGCTACGGTTCACCAAACACCAATGAAGTATCAATGAAGAAATGCATTGTCGAATCACCTCCTGAAACAAAGTCCAATGAAAACGGGAAATGGGATCTACCCACGCAGAAAGGCAGACGGTTGCAAGCCTTTGTTCCTGTGTGATTCATGCCGCATTTAACATGTGTTGTGATTTGTCGATGGAATAGTAGGAACTGACTCTGTGTGGCCGTGTTTGTGCGAATAACGGTGCATTCAGTGTCATCTGTAACAAATGAATATTGTAAACTCTGTCATACGCTAAGATGCACTTCATGTACAGTATTTAATAGCAGTGGTGATAATGGAGTATACCATCCCACTAATGCGTTTGTTCCATTATCCACTGCCATGAAAACATGCATTAGCCGGCGCCCGATGGTCATTGTACCAATAAAGCAATCAAAATGACACAATGTGTCACTAAACACCATCTCGGACACCTGTTTGCCCAGATATATCACCGGCTGAGCTTGCAGTAAGCATAAAGGACATCATACATGACACTGTAACACAATACGGAGCAAACAGAGAGGTCGGAATGAATGCTACCCAGGCTGCCTTCTTGAGCAATTCCACAGACGGTTTCTCTGCTCCTGAGTGGTGGAAAACGTTCGACTTGGTCCACGCTACCATTCTGGGCATCCTGGTGGCGATCGCCATAGTCGGGAATACTCTTACCATAGCGGCTGTTGTGAAGTTTCGTCATCTGAGAGAACATCACTACATGCTGATTGTGAGTCTTGCAGTTGCAGATGCGCTGGTTGGAGTGGCTTGGGGCATCTACACAGTCACCGTGTTCTACCCTTTATGGTGTTTCATTGCCCTAGATGCTATGATCATCACATTCCCGACTGCGGTGTCACATCTGCACGTCCTGCTCATGGCTGTAGACAGGTTTTTCGCCATCAGGTTTCCCTTTAGATATCTTAGCTGGATAAGTGACAGATGCATTAAGATATTTATAGCTATCGTATGGGTTGTTGCCTTTGCTTATGTTCTGACTTTCCTATCTGTTACATCAAGGGACACACAAAACATGGGTTGCCGAAGGGATGGATCAATGTCAGTGTACGTCGTTTCCACACAGTTCGTTATCTATCTGCTGGTTGTCTGCTCTATAGTTATGATATATACCCACATAAATCGCGTGGCTACGGAGCAGGTTAACAAAAGAAATATTAGAACTGCTACTGTGGCAGATGTGCAGCAGACATATACCTCGTCTGATACGATTGAACAGAATACTTCGGACGGCCAGGATAGGAAACAACCTGTCACACCAAAGGCTACCAAGTTTATGATTGCTGTGATTGTTGCTTACTTGATCACGTGGACTCCGTATTTTGTGAGTGCTTTGGCTGGAATAATCAAACCTCACCTGACCTTGACTAACGTGGTATGGCAAGTCATGATGCGAGTTTCAGTTTATTTCATGTTGCTAAATTCCAGCTTGAATGTTTTTATTTATGCTGCATATATTTCCGGTTTCCGCAAGGCTTACAAAGCTATGTTGCTTTGTTCCTTGAAGTAAGGGTGGTTTTAAACAAATGAAGGAAGTGTGGAGCAGACTGCAATGTTGAGACGAAAATTTCGAAGTTAGATAAAAGCAAAGTGTACGGCCACGTTTATTCAATGCATTTCAGTACCCACACCGTCACACCTTTGCATTATATTGTTTAAATTCCATAACTTGGAATAAATAAAAAAAATATTTGGCTGAACTGCCTTTGACCAGAAATCTGAGATACATTATTCCCAATTTATACCCGATGAGATGTGTAGTGCCTATTGACCATTGTAGTTATCTTAGAAAAGGACCGTTCTTCTTAACGAATATAAAATAAATTATGCAATAATCAACTTGCCAGCCCTTGTTGTTGCATTTTGCAGGGGCCGGTTTCTAAAAATTCTTAAGTCCAGTAATGAACTTATGTTCACTAATCACCATGGAAACCATTGTCTTTTCCATGTTTAAGATCACTAGTGGACTTAAGATTTTTTTCCAAAACCGGCCTCTTAAGATTGTTGTGACAACCAGACCCAGATTATCACATTACTGACTGCGAGGGACACAGGGTGCTCAATGGACTGGTTTTGTTAGCATATTGAATAGTAATGGTAGGTTCCGTGTTTCACATACGTAATACTTAACATCTGGTTGATTTCGATCACCTTGTTGTTATTATAAATACGATTTTATTTATTATTTTCGACAAGTTTACAGTTGGATTATCACAAAGTATAAATTAAAGTAAAGCGTTACAGTGGATCTAACAAAATCGAGTAGAATTGAACGTAACACTTAAGACGCACTTTACTATATAGTTGGAAAGCCAATGCAGTTACTAACATAAACAAGTAATATTTCCTAACATCATTAGTTCTCCGTTTTTGCATACGGTAATCCATTTTGATAAAAAATTTCATTTTTCTTTAAGGCATTTTCTTTAAGCCAAACACAACGGCATGGTGACTTAGCAGAAGCAGATACCGTAAAACTTCCAATAAGCGCCCGACCGGCAATAAATTTCAGACGTGTCTTAGACCCGGCTCCTATTAGAAGCCGGCTTTTATTAGAGGCCAGGCGCTTATTAGAAGTTTTACGATATGTATCCTGTTAAGCACAGACTTCTGTATATATTTGTCCCACAAGCAGCATGACATTTACGTTCCATAGTTGCAAGGTAGCTTTTCAGCGAGGCACCGTGGAACAGTGAAAATAATCAAATGGATCAAAAGTCATACTAAACAGCTACATGCTCACAAAGTAAACTTTCGCTATATATGCGACAAACTCATGCTGCAACTAAACCATGCTCCCAAAGGTGAATAATGATAATGATCTCGAACCTTACCCTTACATGAAGGTCCTTTCTGACATTCTCTTTTAGGAATCTGGAAATGCGATATGCCATTCACGAGTATACAACCCTGGTAATGTACATGTTATGTTGTAATTTAAAAAACGCATTTGTTTCCATGTTTTAGACTTGTCTAATTACCATTTATAGGAACATCATACCCTGCCTTTGGCAAATAAGGTGGTACGTAACATACCAAAACATATACCAAGCAGCACCTGGCTACAACCAAGTCTATTTACAAGAGGACGAGGTTCAAAGTGTTTGGACTGGCAAAGACAACAAAGCACGAAGTGTGGAAGTTATGTCTCGCTTTGCTGAATATGATATCTCTTAATTGTTGTTGCTTGGGCTATTTTGTGTTGATCCAAATAGGAATACACGTATGCAATACAATTCAATGGAGCGGTGTTAGGTGACTTTCCCTGAAATCGTAGTTATCCAGATAAATCACTACGACTTAATGGTAAATATGACTTCCTAGGAAAATAAGGCAAATATTGCTACTTATTTTGGACGACTTTCCCAGAAAAATATTGAATTCTCTTATTCGGAGTACATTAAGCTTTTGTAAACTGTTTGGTAACAGAGTCTAAACTGCTGCGAATCGGAACAGGGTTAAGCGTTAAAGGAATAATTTTGTCACTTTATGCCCTTTCTTACATGTACATTCACAAATACATACAGTTCTTTCTAGTAAAGATTGAATATTAACAAGAAAGACCACTGGGACAAAGAAAGTCCCACCAGCCCACAGATTCCCTTAAAGGATATCGATATAAATATACTACTAGAAAATATATGTATAGCGTATATGTCTCCTACTACTTTCAATCAAAGTGACCTTGACCTTGACCTTGAATTTTAAACATCACCTGCCTGAAGTGAAATAGAATAGTGCAGTCGGATTCTTCATAGTATTACATGACTTCCGATAAGTTTTTAAAGGAAACATATCGCCTAACTCGACTTTTTTTTGAGATATGACTTCAAAATCGTGGTCTTCGCTTTGAATATCTGAGTCACCCTCAGTGAAATGTGATGGTGGAGTTGGACCCTCCCCATATATGATTTTTCTACTGAACAGTGTTTAATAATAACATATGGCCTAACTCTACTCCTTTACGAGACAACAGCCTTCAATATCTGAGTGACCTTAAATTTGATCTTTCAAGGTCACTCAAAGTCAAATCTAATGGTGCAGTTTGACTCCCCATACATGACTTCCTGGTTGTGTCTAACACTAACAATTACTTAAAACTTTTGGGGGCATTTTTGTTAGCAGTAGACAACACAGACGTTATTGGTAATCGAAGACAACTAACAGACCTAACAATTTACGGATACCCAGTTACGGATACTCATAACTTTACATGCTTTAGCTAGTATGAGACTCGAATCTAAAGCCTGAATGTAGATTTATGCGCTTCGAACGAGATGGGGGTACAACTCCACCTTCTGTTGTTCACAGGGTACATCATGTTAGTGTCAATTATAATATCATTAGAACATTTCAAAATACCACAACCAGGTTATTATAATAATGTATGTGAAATAAGCCCCCCCCCCCCCCCCCCACACACACACAGACACACACACGATCGCCTTCCATACCGGAAGTCTTGCTCTGAACACCTCCTTTCCGGTTTCTTCTGCAGGGCCGATAAAAATACCCCAAAAATACCTCTCCCCCCCCCCCCAAAAAAAAGAACAACAGGAGAAGGAAGAAAAAGGAAGAAAACAAAAGAAGAGTTAGAAGAAATAACAGATAATAGTTTCACCTTTCTTCTGAATATAATATGGCAGTAATGGTTGGAAAGTATTCTTATTTGGTCTAACATTTGATAATTGTATTCGATTTTGTATAAGTTAATATTTTACATTCTTTAATGTAATATTCGGTTTAAAGGTTTATCCTTAAAGGTAAAATCCAAAAATAATTTTCGAAGATGTATAGTTGCATTGCGCACTATAATTCACTATAGTAATAACCCACTAAAAATTCGTTGACTAAATTTGTTAAATTTCACCCATCTGATATATTACTTTAAATTAACTTCGATAATATACACTATGTCCTCTATCTTACTTGGGCAGTTCTGCATTAAGAGGTCTTGCAACATTCTGTTTCAGTATTTCTCGCCCCGCAATCATACTTTTAATTTTTTTCTCAAAACAAGCTTCTAATACCCACATAGATTCCCACATCGGCTCTCTTTTGGTCTACGCCCGAGAGTCTTGCGCTGAGAAGATAGTGTAGGGCGGAAGGGACACCGCGTTAAAGATGGGCGAAGTTTCCTATTGTTGCAAGGAACCACACGGAGCAGCAGCCTTATGGCTTTGGATCACAGTCATGTTCTGACTGCAGAGGAGGGACGCTTAACTTGTTGATTTGTCCCACTATCTGCCCAATGTAAACGGGTTTTGGTCAGGTGACTGACGGAATTGTGTTGATTGCATCGGCCTGGACACGCTACTGCACCTGTAGTAATTCATTTATCTCGAGTGCCCCATTCTCGTCACACACAATAGCGTACCCAATTAGCATATATATTGATTTTATGTCCTGTTTCCATCACTCACTTTTAATTATGTTAGAGTCCATATTTGCTCTATACATTTTTATGCATCGCCTTGATGCTAAAATAAACAGCTACTAAGTACATATTCGAGCGAGGCATGCGATGCACCTGCATTAATTTGTAATGAGAACTGCGTTTTATTTATTTCCCGTTCTGTCATAATTCATCGATGCCACGTGGCACAGTGTGGCTTGTCTCGCTTTGGGTGAGTTCACTGCAGAATGCCACATAATGGAAAGTGGCGTTGGCCACACACTTCCTCACTAAACTTTACTGTATGCCTGCCTCCAGGTTTCCTCATTCCTACCTCCAGAACGTAAGAAAAAGTTGATGTGTGTGGGTGGCGCCGTTCTTCTTGACGTTTCGTCGGTAAATGCATGTGCTCAGGTTCAAGTGGCATAGCTGAGCGTCATTAAGGTTTCTTGCATTTAACAAATACACAAGAAGTTTGGGGGTTGGCGAACCTTATCAAGTTGGTCTGATATAGAAACCAGATGACGCAATCTTTATTCATACCAGTTATTGTACATGCTGATAGTTTCTGCAAGGATGGCGATTTCATACGTAAAACTCCGACAGTAGTTGCAGTGTAAGTCCTACGTACCAACCAGTAAGAACACATGTAATCTTCTGAATCAACAGTACCAGAGGTATTACTAGAAGAACGGGTAACTTAGACAAATACCGGTAAGAACTGTAAAAATGCCATTAACGTTGCTAGTATGAAGTGCCGCCTACTCTTCCTGTAAGGAGAGCTGCTTCACAACAAACTTCCAACTTGCTAAACATGTGAGAATGTCCTCACAATAATTATTATTACGCTGGGTAATAACTACAGTTCGTCTGTGGTTCTTGAAGTAGTAACTACCTGTAGTTGAATAATCAAATAAAAAGTGACAGTATTTTACATACCATGGCATGCAAAACTAAAAGATACGTCAGTTGTTTTTCATTTTCCACCAACCAAAATTCCTTCCTCTGCGCTGAATTAAAATCCAACAAAATATGTGCAGTTGTCATATTTTGGTCGACTGCGAGGTCATTGTCAGACAACATATCACGCTGTTCCACTTGCCGATCATACCCAATAATTTTCACAAATCGGGCAATAACGGTTTCTCTTCATACATTACGCTAAAATAGTTATTGTTGGGATTCTTCGTCATCCCCGATGCAAAAGAAGTATGGTTCCCATAATAATTTGGGATCTATGTGCGTGATGAGCTCAAATATATGTGCCGTTGAATATAACCTAGTATGGGCTTATTAAGTCCTACGTAGGATTTCCGTCGGAGTAATTCCTACGTATTTACTCCCAAGCCGGAGATAATATCTCCTATGCAGGACCTATTTCTTGCTTGCCAGACTCATTTTTCTTCATGGCTGTTCAGGACTCATGGGAAAAAAAAAGAAAAAAAAAACTGTTTTCCATGGCAGTTCAGGAGCGGCCACTGGAAAATACCTAAGTCTATTAAGTCTTGACTCAAGTCGAACTCTTAGCCAATCAAGCTGCTCAGATTTCTGACTTAAATCAAAGCTCAGGCTTACGTGTTTTCAAGAACTTCGACCCAGTCTTAGAAATTTTTTTCTTCGTAACGGTTCAGGGCTCCTAGAAAAAATGAAAAAGAATAAATATACATTTTTACACGTGGCGGTTCAGGGCTTCCGTATTGAATGCCAGTTGATCACCAAAGTCTACGCCGTCTTTTTTCTGTTTGTTTGTCACCCAGCTGTTTGTCACCCAGCTGTTTTTCATTCATGTGATATATATGTCCAACAAAGGGACGGTGTCACATCTAATGTAGTAGTACATGAAGTAGTGCACTGCAAAGCTACAGTGAAACACTTTTTGCCTTTCTCGGTTAAGGTAAGATGAATATCTTCATAAAGTAATCACAGTTAAACACTACTGATGGTAACTGCAGACAGATGTAGCAACATTTTGATAGCTATAGCACCACAGAAAATGTGGAATGATTAGAACTATGCTACATAGCTAACCTTGACTGAAATTTGTATGGCAAATCCAAACTTTACTGTCTGTACATTATCAGCATTGTCAGATTGCATCGTCTTTTACTCCTCTGCATTATTATTATCATTATTATTTTTTTATTGCTCGCAAAAAGGATTACCTATTAACTGATGTTGTAGGTTACAAGAGCACACATGGTATATAAGAGGTCGGGAAAACGCTATTGTAAATTGGTTTTCAATTCTCAATGGTTGACATATAGTAGTTGAGTAAAATTGTAATAAATGACACTGGCCTTGTTTATATAACTTGCAGATCTACCTATCAGACATCCACCATGTTAGCGCTTGCCGTGATCTGTCTGTTTCTTTGCCTGATGCTGCTTGGAAAGGGACCATCAGTTCGTCTAGCTGGAGTGGTAATTCTCGTGGAGTTACTTGCAATGCTAACGAATGCATTGCCACTACCCATGGTATGTTTATCATCTTTTTAGGGAAAGATAAACTTAAAAGTAAAAGTTAGGTGAAGTGAAGATCTTCAACATTTAACGTTAATGACGATGAAGTAAATTACACAAAAGTCATACAATACCATGCTAGAGAGTTTTGTGCGTTGCTTTGAATACTATTATTGGGACTATAAAACAATGTAGATCTGTAAAAACAAACGTTTCAGAAAAAAAATCAAATAACTCGTGTAGATATTTTTTTAAAAGTACAGGTTTTGCTTTAAAGATGCAAACGTTCATTCTGTTCTTCCAAATATAAGTTTAATATTTTAATCTAATATTTTTATGCGTGGTGGTGTCCGTCGGCCTTTTTGCGCTTCCCTTAGATGCATATGATTATTTTTTCTTAAAATATACATTTTAAATTACTGCTGTAAATGCGTATGTTTCTTAAAAATTTGTTTGGAATGGCTTTTTTTAGGAAGACGATGAATGCCCTGTGTACCTGTGCCAGCTGGACGTTCAGCCTTGTGTTCCACCCGCTCACTGCGTGTGATGGTGTCGTGGGTACGGGTAATCATCCGCCGTGGGGTTCTCTAATACATATGTCTAAGCTTTGACTTGGGTCACATTCGCAAGCAATCACATCGCCCAGTTTGCTGATTTAAGTCAAAACGTGGACTTAAAGAACTCCCACCTAGACGTGTTAAGGCTGCACATAATGTGTCAAATAAAGCCACACCTGGTAAGAGGCGTTTTTGTTTTCGATGGTATTTTTATGTCTAAACAATTCAAGCGATGTCGTGGATCGAGAATCCTATACAATACAAGGTAACTAAAACAGAACGCCTTTGCAACACATGTTGTGATTGCGCTCTACTTAATCACATAGACCCCAGATTTTATTATTGCTATGATTAAAAGAAAGCATACCTGTTCTCGCTGCAATTACAGTAACCATGGCATGCCATGTCTGCTGGTGGATGTCCATATATCTTACGCTGCCTAATTGCGGTTTGCGGCATTTAGTCGTGCAACCTACATCAGTGAATTTCCTAATGCCTAGGTTACAAATGCCCTACGATGCTTCTGCAACTCTTCTGCGGCGGATTTTCCCTCAATTTCTTGCGATGATCGTGCAATTCTACGGGGCCGGCAAGGCGGCAGCTGCGATAATTGCTGATCCTGCGGCGACCGCAGACAGTCTA
>JAAUYG010305771.1_pt1 | contig 14418 bp, 13 predicted proteins | sample 7278091 | NCBI WGS metagenome assembly JAAUYG01 (sample SAMN14350201, study PRJNA611818) | marine sediment metagenome | isolation source: surface marine sediment (0.6m) | place: French Polynesia: Moorea | collected 2018-08
CTGACAGCTAACGCAGCAGCAACAGATTTGGGATTTAATGCCAGTGGAATCATGTCTTGTGGAATTATATTTGCAGCCTGGTTGCGAGAGGACAACACTGCGACTGTTTGAAGGCATTGCACAAATTCATGAATTGACACGCACTGGTCCAAGTCACACAGGGGGATGTCATGAATTGCTGATGAATCATGCTATTTTGATGCGTGAAGAAAATCGCTCTGTCACTATTTAAGCCTCTTAGACAATGGCATCGAGTTCACTGAGTCAGGAGAGCTTGGATAAGGAAGAACTGGAATACAACGCCAGGCGAAGTCGCATTCGCGCAATCCGTACCCGAGGAGTGGCACACGCACACAAACCCAGTGCAGAATACATGGACAATCAGACCACAGACCAGGTGGACGCGTCGCAATCAGGGAATATGCTCGGGGCACCGCAGATTCAGGGGCAGGAACACGAGTCCCCTACCCGCTCCTCAGCCGCGGCCAGGCTCAAGGAAAAACGCACCCGACCCAACCACTTGCACAAAGGCAAAACCGCCAAAGACAAAAGGAAACTGAGAGAGAAGAGAAGAAGCACAGGTGTAGTACACCTCCCATCAACAGAGGTAAGGCTTAGACATTCACCGTGACATCTTGTTAAGGAAACTGTTCAGGTCAACTTGGAATGAAGGCCAGGCGGTCTGTTTGTAGATGACATTTCTGTAAATCATCAGGTGCAAGAGGTGACAATGCCACCATGCCTGTGAATGAAAACCATTTCAAAACACCATGGGTCTTTTCCTTCAGGTTCTTTCAATTCCCGTCATTGCAATCAAGGATGTACACATTTGCTTTTGCCATGATGAAAGTTCATATATCTGCAAGCCAGATTGTGTGCTGCATTGTATCCAAACATAACGAAGGCCGGAGCACTGGCAATGGTTTTTGTCCAGGTGAAGCTGGAAAATCATCTCGTTCATTGATTTCCCATTGGTGAACCTGATGTGAACCCGGGTTCCACCTGAATCGCAGACTGCGGCGTAATGAATATGGGTTTCCGGCTGAGAGTCGCTTCCAAAAACATCAGGCGGAAACACGCAGAGAACTGACGTGAACAAATCGTCGGAGAGCAAATGTAAAGTGCAACTCATTGCGGTGCCGTGATTTCATTTGGAAGGAATAAATGAAAACACCGGTCTGCTCGCGTTGAACTTGGCTTCAGTAACAGCAATTTTGTAGCATTGTACCTGAGATCAATACATCAGCGTTAACGATTCCTTTGCGTCATTTAGCCAATTGTATGGGTGTGGAAAGTATTTCCAGGATCTAGTTGCAGATAACACCAGATTTAGTTTTTGGTTCGATGTTTGGTCAAAAAGGATGAAAGGGATTACAATTGGAATGCAAATATTTTCCACCTTGGCAATGCTAATTTTGAACCGCGTTTCCTTTTTGCATAGTTTGGAGTACTGCCCGTGCCTTTTATTTCCTTGGCTTAATTGTCACCTATTTGAGGATGGCATTCCAGTCCATTGTCAAAGAGGAAAAACTGGCTTCCAAAACATCAGTCGTGGCATGAATACTTGGAAAATTTTGCACCTCTCACAAGAGGCCTGTGTGGCTGTGAATGTTTGAGAGGAATGTGGAATAGCCATTTTATTCATTTCATGTACACAGCCTTGAATGCCAACAAAGAGTTTGGTATTGTGTTTGCCGTTTTGCAAAGGAAAAATTTAAAAAGGGTCTGAGGAGGACGTTTCTGTGTGTGAGGTTTGGCAAGCACTTCTACCAACAGGTGTGAATGGGCTGGGATCATGATTGAATTTCCCTGATAAAAGGCATCAACGACCAGTAATGACAAGTATTTCTGTCTGTGGAATGTGAAGTGCTCAGAGAATTACACCTGCACGTCACACAGACAGCAAATGTCTGTTTTCGTCACTACGTGGTGTTTACGGGTTCTTCACTCAACAACCACAGGATAAATTTCAATCACAAACAAAAAAATAAATAAATAAACTGGTAGAAAACACCAGAACACTTGCCAACAGCTCTGGTCCTAGACGAAACATCCTTTGGCCTTGTTTGTTTTGACGTTTGGCGTTTATATAACTATTGTTGTGGATCCGGTTCAGGACGTAGACGATTCAGTCAAAACAAGTTCTCTGGCAAAACAGAGCCATCCCCCTTCCTCCAACCAGTTGCACGGCGACTCTGGTCTCTCATTTGCTGGGTGGAGTGGGGAAGGGTGAACTCTTCCACAACAATCAATGCAAATTCACGAGAGAATGACCAAGCTGACTTTGACAGTCCAGAGAATGCTAATTTTCTCAAACAAGAAATTTATTTCTGGGCCAATTCCTCCTGTCACAACAATGCACACTAATTAACTGCCTTTTCGCTCTGAGTTTCCCTGGTAACTTCATCAACCACCCAATTTTATTTGTCGGTAAATTTCTGTTGAGACTTATGCCATGCGTCCTCAAGCAAAAGTCTTCCTCCTGTCCTATTCTTTACATCCACCTGGTTGTCCGCAAGCGCAAAATTGGAATGTCAAGGAGAAACGAACGAACATCTTTCGTGAAGCGGGGTTCAGGAAATGAAAGCTGACATGGGAACGGAGGATGTCGTACTTCATTCTCCCTGCAAGTTGTGATTCACGACACACGTCCCGTCGAAATCTTATTGTGCTGGACGCCAGTCACATTGTCCAGGTCAGGTTTGTGTCCAACACACAGGAAACAGAACAGGAGCAGCAAACGTCAAATTTCTGCGCTTTTCACTGCTCTGCGCCTTCGGTCAAATCAGTTTGAATGTCGCTTTGCCTGAACCTTGGAACCAGCACTGCGTTGCCAGTTTCCTTAGAGATAACGCTAAGAAGGCTATATTTTGCTTCAGTTTGTTTGGGGTGGCTTGGAACTTAACCAGAGATGACTTCACTGCTGCATTCGGTTTTGTATGCACCCGAGTGACATGAAAACGATCAATGTAAAAAGATTGTGATGTTTGTGCTCCGAGTTTTTTTCTGGTCCAGGCATAAAGCAAAGACACTTGTCCACTGCAGGCAGCAGCCTGCAAGAGACAGCAGACAGTTGGCATTCGCGTAATGTGAGCCGTCAGCAAGCATCTGATTTGGACACAGAAGGCTGTTTGGCCTGCAGAATACGGCTGAACCTGAGTGTTTCTAGCATGGTTGATTAGATCCCAAAGGCACAAAGCTCATTGCTTTAGCTTGCATGACTGCCATACTGAAGTCTCTATGTGGTGTGGAACTAGCCCTATTCAGTGTTCTCGTTCCAGCAATGAGGTTTCTTTCGTCCTTTGTTGACAGTATGTCCTTTCTCTTCTGTGGAACTTCCTTCATCTCCTTGAAAATACAGGATCAGCCACATGGGCTCTGCATAAATGCACTCCAATCAATAGTGAATGCCTGGTCTCTGCCTAATGACAATCCTTATGAAAGCCAATTTAGACACTTCCACTGGAAGAGAACTCGCATCCTGAGGGCCCAGAAATGGGAAGCCACATTGTTCAGTTTCACTTTTGCAATTGCTCCTGTAGGCCTACACCTTTTTTCTATGTTTTCAGAGTACCGGGGACTCTCTGGATGATGACGATGACAAATGTACGGAGACACGCAAAAACACGAGTTACAACGAGATAATAGATGCGGACAATCCCCAGACACCAGAAGACGTAAGTGATCGTGACTTCTAAACGAGCTTCGGCTGTGAAACACAGATTTCACTTCCGCTGGGGTATTCAACTCCCTCAGGGCCAAGGGTGGGGACATCCTGCTATGGAAGCCAAAAGAGGGTTCAATTGTGCAGTGCTGCGAAGTGCGGTGTTCTGTATGGGAGGATAAAAAGCACTGTCTCGTGTCGTAGGGAACGGCAAGATATTTGCTGCAGAAGGGGAGGAAAGAGAATTGATCAAAAAAAAAAACGTGGGGGAGGGGTAAGAGAATTGGCCAAATTTACGGAAACCTCCAAAATTGCTGCCACTTCAGCATCGCAGCCCCCTATTCTGGTCGTTCTGCACACAGAATGTTTTGGGGTTGGGTGGGATCGTGTGAAGGCATCGCCAAATGAACATTTTTAGCCTTTCTCGTTTTTGTTCACAGCCACCTGATTTCCATTGCCATTTTCAAACAACGTTGTTCAAAGTCCCGAGCAGGAGAAGCCAGAATGCTCAGCATTTTGTCGGCCCTTGTTTCACCCACAGCTGGGTGTAGAGCCTGCAGTGCATGAAGCATCCAGAAATACAAAAAAAAAAAAGTAAAAGTGAAAACGTGGAAAAAAATTAGGCGAAAAAAATGACCCCCCCCCCAAGAAAATTGGTGAAAATGATTTCTTGACAGCTTATGCATTTTGTGAGCTGCCCGAAAATCACGTTTGGGGGGGGGCACGGACAGGTAGATGCACATGGCAGAGATGGCAGAATGACAACATGAATCGTCCCTTGCGGGGCAAGGCGCGACCAAAAACAGGAGAGCGTAAAGTTTTGTAAGAACCCACCAGTCATGTACATGCCTTCTTGCTCAAGCAAAATAGATATCTACAATCGTCACAGAATGAGCTATTCACTCTCCAAAAGGGCGTCATTCGCACTTTGAGAATCAAGTGGGCTCTTTGCTTTGACATAAAAATGCCGCAGTTATCAATAGATGCGATGATCTTCCACGATAACTCAATTCTTTATGGCCTGAGCAAAGGACGCCAATCTTACGTGCCAAACCAGCCTGGTATACTGTGTACATTGCTTCAATTTTGGAACCAAGGTCCTTTTTCTGTTGGACGAGAAAGGAATGTGCTGTTGTGTGAATATGACTTTTCATTGTGTTGTGAAGTATTCAGGGGAAATGCTTACAAAACAGGCGTTTTGATGCTTTTCTCGTGTTCAGCATTGACGTGCTGAAATTTTTGCGCTGCAAAAAACAGACATCTTTTCACCACGGTTGGACACAATGGCGCAATTGCCCATTTTCCTGAAGTGTATGATTCAATAGAACAGAGGCAAAAAGTGTTTCGGGTGCATCAGTACATTTTCCAAGCGCACTCTGTGAATTTGAACCCTGGAGCTTTGTCTTTGACAAGAGTTTCAGATTTTGACTGGGAGACCCAAAAGCCTAAGTTTTGCAATTTTTGTTTGCATTTTCGGCTGAAAAGGTGAGAAAACAAATGTGCGCAAATTTACCCGCCTTTGAGGCTTTTTCATCTCAAATGTAAGATTTATCCCTCTTCACTTGTTGACCACCGAAGAGATACTTACGAACTACGAACGTTCCATTTACAAAACACAGATAATTACAGAGTCATCCAGTGCGTTAGAATTTGCACAAGAGTTGTAAATCTCGAAGGTATTGTCAACTGACAGTTTCTTGGTATCTTTTTGCTCTTCTAATGAGCAAAATACCTGGGAAATGAACTACCATGTTCAATATGATTCGGCGGAGAAATTTAATCCTCCTGAATGGGAGCTTGAGGATCAGCTGTGCACAATTCCTGACAAAGGACCACCGCATACTTTTCATAGCTGCGTCAATTCCTTTTGTGGCCCAAAACGAACCCAAGGGCTGTCTTAGTGCTTTTCCTTCAAATAGCATGAGGCTTGGACCTCCGAGCCACAAAAAGGCTTTTTTCCACGCGTGTGGTGTCGTCAGTTTGCATGGCACAACACCTCACGTCACCTTTGGGAATTTCTCAACTTTTCACACCACAAAGAGGCGTTTAAGAACAAACTGCCAAACAAACACATTCTTCAGCAGTTGCACATCCATATTTGTTCTGTGGATAAATTCGGAAGACAATTGAATTGTTGTCCTTGTCTTGCACATTCTCACTGAGCACTGCATCAACAATTCTGAGTCAATTTGTGGCCAGTATTTCGCCGTCAAAGAAACAAAACGTCAAAGGCATTCGTTAACAACAAACAGAACAAAGAAAGAAAACAAAGAGAAACACAAGGAGGGGCGGTACTCTACTCTTGGTGGTGTGGGTGACACTCTTGGGAGAAGAAAGATTTTTTTTGCGAGGGTGTTGGGGTGGTGAGGGTTGACCCCACTGTCGTCAAGAAAGGGGAAGAGGAAACTTTTGCGCTGACCTAGAGGCCACAAAACCAACCTCGTGTTACCAACGCACAGTCCGTGCACTGCAAACACGACAGATACTCGCGTAAAACAGGGATTACCATACTTTTTAGGGGAAAGCGTTGGTGGCATGCAAAATGAGGGTTTCCTCGAAGCAGTAAATTAATTTGACTAAACCTTGTACGACAGCAGTGACTTTATTTGCCTTCCGTAAGGAATTGGTCAGGGGAGGCAATTTCCTGGGCAAAAGTGTAAGACCAAAGTTGTCCATTCGTCTTGTCTTCGTTTCCGATGCTCCCAGGAATTTACCAATGGAAACTGCGTGACTGGGAGATGCTGCAAATGAAGACTGGTGGACCTTGTACAGCGGTAAAGTTGTGGGCGAACTGGACCTTTGTCTTGGAAAAGCTGGAAAAGCAAAAGATGTTTTCTTTTGTGCTCAGTCTCTGTTTTGCAAGTCGGCCAACAGGCGCCAATGTCTCTGTCCTCAGATGAGATTCTGGTTGGGCAGGTTCTTGGACAATGCGTCCAAGACAACGCACTTTCGCACCAAACGAACCCGAAAGAAAAATCGGGTTTATGGTCGGGTCTCTCACGACTCTGAGCAGAGCTGACCAAATTCCTTTGAACAGGTAATGGGCTATTTTTAAGTGATACATTTGGTGAATGGACATATTTGGAATGCCTCACTCGCTCGCCATTCACGCTTGACTCGAGAGTGCCTGGTGCAAACATTCTCTTTCACTCTGACCACAGGAAACTGCTTCCCCGCCCATGGAGAATGTCCGTGTCCGATTTTCCGTTTGTGCGTCACAAAACAACATCGTTAAATTTACGAGGCAAAATATGGGTTTTGGTTCTGTTGCCTTGGGTTGCCTTGCATGATGAAAAAAAAAAAAAAAAAAAATTCTGAAAGAGTAAAAACAGTCTTTTTTGATTGATATTTTTCTTTTCTTCCTGTCCAAATCTCATTTTGGAGAAAACAAAACTTAGCCCTTCAGGTCTTCCCTCCCCCCAAAAAAGCAAACAGCAAGAGATTTAGCCCCAAAGGCCAAGACACTTCGCCATGTAGTTGGAGGGTGGCACATCAGAGGGGGTGGCACATCAGTGGGGGTGGCCCATCAGTGGGGGGTTAGCACTTTTGCTGGGGGGTGGTGCATTTCATGGAGGGGGTTAATGCAAAGGTCTCGTCAAGCCTGAGACCTTTGGAGCTCCAATAAAAAACTACTTCGCGAAAAAGGCAACGAAGTAATCAGAGAAATGTATTGGGAGAGGGTTGGCATCATCACTAGAAATGAAGTACTGTAGCTATCCTTCTCGGATGTATAATCAGTGTTTCTTTTTGACACAACAAGCTGAATCCAATTCTGCGCAAAATACCGTTGTTTGTAAAACCAAAAGGAGAGAAAAACTCAAACCCAGACTGCTATGTATTAACTGACACACGCTGAGGAAAAGAAGCAAGGAAAAAAAGTACACTAAGCAGGGGTTTGATTGTCAGCTGTACACAGAACCAAGTGCTGTGCGGATTGAAGCCTGTGGTATATCAGAAACCCGAGAGATTGTTTTATCTCGCTTGCATCTGCATAATGAGCCATAAATCTCGTTTCTCTGACAGCTCCCACGAGCCAGCCACCAATAGCTGCTCTGCCTGCCCTTCTCTTTGCAGACGCTTTGCTTTTGCAACTGGAAGGTTCATGCACAGGTCAGGTGGAGCGTGTTTTTGTTTTCAACCAATTTCTGTCATTACATTTTTCATTCACTTGTTTGTGTAAACAGAGAAACAAATTGGAAAATACCCCATTTAAAAAACAGATGTTTTGTCCAGATGGTCTCTGGTTCAGAACAAATTCAGGCACTCAGATCTTTGAAAATCAACCTCTCCGTTTTTCTTTTCATTTGAATGGAACAAGATTAAAGATTTTCTTTTGCCGAATTAAAAACTGTTCAGAGAAGCCAACAAAGTGGGAAATGTTGTCTGGCATCCAATCCTGCTTGGTGCTCAGTGCAGAAATCTGTTTTCGGTCAGCACTGTGATCACGGCCCTTTCCTGAATCTGTAATGCATTCTGCGAGAGTACCTCACGCACACACACGCACACTCCTCCCCTGTGCTTTGACAGTGAGTATGATTGACAAACGGTTCCATGTTGAAAAATCATAATGAGCTGATTTTCGCACCTCGAGCTGCGAGCAGCCTCGCCATTGGAGGAGAGGCCATCAAGGACTATTTGTTTCTCCCCAGGGAGTCTGGCGCACAGCAGGGAGGCGGCTCAGCATAGGCAAGCGCACTGGTGCGGCTGAGCCGCATTCAGATACACAGGCCGCACATTCCTTTGAAACACGAGACGTCCTCTGACCCAAGAGCTCTCTCTTTCATTCATAGCGCACTTGTCACGAATTTTCAAAAGGGATAAAGAGGCATGATGAAGGACCTTTATGGAATTTACAGTTTGATGTGAAAGATCTACAGGGTATTTGTTGCTTTGCGCCAGTGTTTTGACGCAGGAAATGAGAAATGTCTGGTTCAGTCACCAGACTTTTGATAAAGGTCAAAGGTTACTGGGCCATGTGTCAGCTGTCATGAATTCCATTTTGACAAGCAAAGAAAATCAGTTGTGAACATGGAAAAAGCCAAAAAATATGCGCATTGTTGTGACAAATAGTTGGATTCCTATCTTCAGTTGCTTTGTGGTTGTTTTCCAAGATTTGGTCAAGGGTTTTCACAAAAGGTCCTGCGCGACATCAGGGGGTGTTTACCCCGACAAACTTCAGAATTTTCCCCATGGATTTACCTCATGTTTGATGTTCAGAGTATTTCTATGCATATATAACTGGTGTAAAAGTCATTGAGGAAAAAATGAATTGCCTTTGCACATGCCTAATTTGCACAGCTGCACGCGCACTTGAAAGGGGCGGAGCATCGTTCCTTATCAGCGGCTTGAATCTTCATAATGAGCTCTAAAACAACAAACACAGGGGTGAAGCTGACACTGATATACGCATTCCAGCAGTCGGGAGTCAAAAGGTGACTCAATCTGGATGTGGAATGCGCGCCGCGTGCATTTTTGTGCGGTGCGCGGGTTGAGATGACTCACAACAGCTTCGAGCGTGCGAGGACAGCTTCTGTTCAGAACATAGAAACATGAGAAGGGAATTGACCATGTTTGTTTCATTTCAAAAAACTTCCTCGCGCGGGGGGGGGGCAGCAGACAGGCAAAGTGAACAACAGAGCACAGAAATAAATGAAAGAGGTAAAGAAAGAGACCAAAAACAAGCAAAAGACGAGAAAGAACAAAAAAGGCCTTTGGTTTCTTTTTCTCAGCGCTGGATCATCTGATCTGATCCCTCAGGCGCTTTCTTCCGGTTTGTTTGAACAGGACGTGTGGGGACAATTAAGGACTGCATCGCCATTGGCTGGAGCAAACGTCTGCAAGTTCATAATGAGCAAAACTGCCACATTCAATCAGTTCGCTGAAGCTTGAATTTGACATGCAGCGTTTTTTGCACGAAGCTGTGTACCAAATGTGTGCGGCATGTTGTAATGTGTGCATGTGAGCTGCTGTTTTTGTGTTTTGTTCATGAAGTTAGAAATTTGTCTTTTCCTTTTTTCAGGACAGAATTGCACGAGTTGCCAGAAGCCACAGAAACAAAAGGTTAGTTTGCAATATATACTTTAGTGGTCACAAATCTGTGCCCCAAAAAGAAATAAAGGACATCGCTGTCTTTCTTTCCGTCACACATTTGTCGGTGTTTTCAATGAGCAATATTTTCTTCGTATTTTAGTCCCTCTGACCTCGAGGCTGACTTCGAGGACAACCAGGACTACGACAGCACAGTGAGTCAGTCGGACACGAATCTGACCCTGCTGGGCCAGGCGTCCCCGTCCCCGCAGCCGGGTCTCGGGGGTAAGCTGCGAGGCTGTCGGTCTCCGGACAGCAACAGCGGCGGGCGGGTCTTCAACCACTCTAGTCACGGGGAGGAGTCGCCGCTGCCCCGGCCCGTGTCCTACCCCTCGCGCTTCCGAGGCGAGGACCCGGACTTCGAGAACCTGCACCTGCACGCCGCGCAGAACAACCACCACCAGCACGCCACCACTAACTCCCGCATCAACGCGCACAACACGGAGGGTCTGCACCACCACCACTACCACCACCACCACAGGTCCAGTCTGCGCGACTACCGCGGCTCCAGTCTCGACAGCGCTGAGTCCAGCTCGAAACTCATCGCCAGAAACAAAGACCTCGAAAACGTAAGTCAGGAAACGGGAAATCCAAACCTTCTTTGAGCTGCTGCTAATTAAAACGCCAATTTCTTCAACATGGGTTTTCGAATTTCAATCCATTTTCACTCCCTCAAACTTCGCAAAGCAGCTTTGTTAAAAAATACACCAGTCCACATTGCCGACCAGAAAAAGCTAAACGTCTTAAATTGTTTTTCAGCAATTGGAGATAGAGCGAGCAGAAAAGCGCAAGATACAAGAAATGTTGGATGAGCGAGAGCGCAGGATCATTCAGCTCGAGAGAGAAATACAACTTCTGCACACGGTGAGTGAATCGCCGCAATGTCCGCATTTTAAATCTGTACATTCAATCTGCGACCCATTCTGGAAATAATTCTGACACATTTGTCTCGCCTTTTTAATGGAATGCAATCAGAGGAGACAGTAGGAACAGCTCACACAGTACGTATTGTGACGTGTGTTGTGGTGCATCAGTGTGTTAATGTCCAACCCTTTCGCGCAAACCCCATTTTTTCCCCACGTTTAAAAAAATACATATATATGTATGTCTTTTTTTCTGTTATGAAATTCCATTTGCAAAGAAACTCAAACGACACATCGCCTCACCATCTTGTTGGACATTCGTGTTCATCCAAAACAGACTCCTGATGTTCTTTTTTCTCTTTTCAGGACCTAGAAAACGTAGATGAGGAAAACCTGAAACTACAGCAAGAAAATAGGGTTCTGCTCAATGCCATGAAGACTTTGAAAATATCCTAAAGGCAATGATTTCTAGCTAATGCTTTTAGATAAATGTGCCCGACGTACTTACAATTTGAAAGGTGCAAGATGCTTTCAAGTATCAGTGATTTGTTTTGCGACAGACAAAAGCATGGATGTTGTGTTGTGGAGATGTTCGTTGTCCTTGCCATAGTCTCGTGCCCAGATATGGCTCTTCTTGTTTCCTCAAATGCAAATTGCAAAGAAACCCGCGCAGTGTTTTGCGATGGGCCGTTCTCTGGCACCAAATGGTATGACATTGCCATCTTGTGCGTCAAAAGTGAGAAACATGCCCATGGCAGACTTCTTTTCTTGTTTTGTCGTTCGCCAATAAGAGCGCATCCGTAAACCAAACCTTGCTTGCCTTTGCCCCTAATTTCTGCATAGGCAGATTTGCATTCTTGCGGTGCTTGACCATTATTTGTGTAAAAAATCTCGCAGATCATTGTTGTTCAGAAAACGCCTGTAACTTATGTAGTATGGAATACGAGTGGATACAATACAGCTGGCCTGTGTGAAAACCAGTATGCTTGAAACTGTGAATGAACAGAAGCTTGACAAGAATGGTCTGATATTTATTGTACATTCCGTCTGCTAAAGGAATCGAGAGTGATGATTTGTGTGTTGAGGGGGATGACTGCATTCTGCTTGAAGTGAACGCTGTAGTCGAGTGGTCAATGTGTAACCATTTCATCTTGTGTTTTGTCGATTGATTTGCCACTCCGTACTGTTTCATAATTTTCCAATAAACATTAAGTCGAAGGAACGTCTTCCGACTTGATCCGTTCCCATTGGTATGAAGTTACTTTGCCCCGTTGGAAGACAGAAAAGTGCTTTCAATTTTATAAGCTCATCAAATGCAACAAACCAGGAAATTTTTTGTCAATTTTATTGTTTTTGGCATCACAAAACTCTTTATCACAGCATTTGTAGATATTCATTGCATCACACTCTGAGAAATCGTACCCACACACTTCACGCGCAAAAATTCTACTGCAAGCAAAACCACGATTCACGCGAAAACACACAAACTAAAAGTGACTTCCATCCACTGATGCCCATACAGAACTCCGGGCAACGAGATTTCTATCCTTCACAGAAAGCGCACGTCAGAACAGGCCACTGTTCACACCAAAGCAAGTTGCTGAGAGATACTGTTTCTTTCGTGGTTTTTGAATTTGCCAGAATGAACAAGTACGCTTAGTCAGCGCAAAGGCCGAGCGCCCCAACCATCCATCACGTGGGAGGGGGGTCAGCCAGCCAGGGGGTGGGGGGGCGGTCCTCCACGACAACGACAACGCAGACGTGACTCCAAGGCCTAAAAAACCGGCTTCCGTTTCTGAGTGAATTCACAATGCAACTCAATTCTCGCTGGTGTCAACAGGGCATCCAGGAGTAAAACCAGCTTGAGTCTTGTTCTGCGCACGAGGTTCAATTGTGAAGACGGGTTCATGGCAACACAAAGTCGAGGTTGACGCTGTGACTCGAGTCCACATTGACCACATGTGTTTGTTGCTGCATCGTGTCCCAGTCAGCGACGGAGACTGAGTATTTGCCGGGCCGTGCGACTAGATGGACGTCTTCACTCCGCTGCAGCTGCAAAACAAGTCTTCCAGTCAAGGCTTTGTTCACACTACAAACTGTGAACAACGGCGCTGACAAGTGTCAAGGCCGTGTTTTCACATCATCACCATCTGGTCACATGATCACTTCGTGTCGTAGGGAGGCAGTGCCGTTTGGGGGGAGGAGTTTTGTCCAACATGACCGAAACATGACATGACTCAAAAAGCACTCCGCTTTGAGCCGCGCAGCCAACAAACCCAAGTATTTCGTTTCGGGACAGGGTGAGGTCTGGTGCTGTCCATGATGACGATGACAACAACTACGAAAACGACAGTTCTGTGACTCAGATTGACCGCTCGGCTTGCTAAAACGTGCGGTCTGAAAACATTTCCATTGCGAGTGTTCGAGGTTCAGGGTGCCCTCTTCACAACAAAGTGTTCAAAAGATTATGCACCGACAAGGGTTGTACTTACAGGATTATTATGCAGTGCTCGGATGTACTTCGGGTTGCTGTGGAATCGGGCACAGTGCAATTTATCGTCAGAATTCATCTCCGACGTGTCACAGGAACCGTAGTAACACTGCAAATAGCATCAATGAATTTAACCGAAAGAAACTAAGGGCATTGAGCCGAATGTGCCACCGTGAACGATTTTTCGTCGACTGTCACTGGAAACGTACCCGACACTGTTTTGTGGTCGCTGACATAAAATTCATCACAGTTGAAAAAGCATCGTCCAAGCTGATCTGCTCCACAGGCTCCTGAAATTCAACAAAATTGTTTGCAAGAACATCCGTCATCTTTCCTTTTCCAGCAGTCGGGGATGGTACGGTTGTCAGCAATGTGCTGTGGAGTGCACAGGCAAAGCCCATTGTCACCACAGGCAAAGGTTATTTCCTCAACTTTATGAAGAAAACTCGAACCAAAGGAAGAGAGCTTGCAATGCAGTTTGCAGAACTGGAAATTTTAAGCCAGCATTCGCTGCCCTAATCTGGCACTGGTGCCCTGAACTACGGCTGTGGCGTTTGCGTACCAGGGAAAGTAAGGGCCAATCGTACGGCTACTGGAATCTCTGATGCTCAGGTACATTCCTTGTGGACAACCAATGAATTGGACAAACTCGTCGATTGCACAAAATGAAACCCGCAGAAAAAGCGTACAGCGAAGCGTTGTGTTGTGCACATCATTTTGCGAACCTTAATCAGGGGTCCTTCGCTGTAGGCTTTGGGTTCGGGCCAGGTGACTTTTCTTCGTGCTGCCCGCTGCAGTGTCTCCAGGCCCTGGCGCTTGCTTCTGCACAACGTGCACGCCATCCACTCGTCAGCGTTGTGCTGTCCAAGGAAAGGTTACAAGATTTTTGTTGGGGTGGAACACTTGGCATGATATGAGATGCTGGTTGAGAGATTTCGTTGAGATACGCAATGGATGTTGAGCTCCCCGAACTCTGGTTCCGGAGCTGAGCTGCAGTGTTCAGGCCTGGCCACATCGAGCGCCTCCGCGAATTCGCGCTCCTAGTGTGGCCAACCTGATTCAAAACAGAGCGCGCAACACAATCGCGGACGCGTACGCGCTCGGTGTGTAGTGTGGCCAGGCCTTTCTTGTGGAGGATGGGTTGGGTGTCAGAAAGACAAAAAGAGTCGTGGTGGTGGAAGTTTAGGTGGAGAAGGGGTCTCAGATTTTCCTATCTCCTCAGAATTGGATTCTCGGAGTCTCCAAAACTTTGATGAGGGGACCAGGCGGCAAAAAATCAATCTTTGTCCACCCATAGGCATGAGTGGACAAGA
>JAAUYG010143343.1_pt1 | contig 14417 bp, 6 predicted proteins | sample 7278091 | NCBI WGS metagenome assembly JAAUYG01 (sample SAMN14350201, study PRJNA611818) | marine sediment metagenome | isolation source: surface marine sediment (0.6m) | place: French Polynesia: Moorea | collected 2018-08
TCTTTGGTGTGACGCGGTCGGGTATCGAACCCCGGCCTCCCGCACCCCGAGCGGACGATCTAACCACTGTGCTACGCGGGGGCGGTGCCCATTATGTCTGGTCAGTTGTCTTTATTGTCCAAGCACAGGCTGTGACTCGGTGTGTCACTTATTCTATAAGAGGCTATATGCTAAGGGCTATGGGTGCCAAAGTGGAATTTAATACCTACTTTCTAGTATTCTAATGGTAGTTAGAAATTCGTTTTCTAATATTAAACATTCATTTTCTGATATTAGCAATTCAATTCTTAATATTAGAAATTCGATTCGTATTTTCTAGTATTAAAAAGGATTTTTAGTATTACTATCAATAATACTGTCAATTTCGAATATTAGAAATGAATTTTAATGCCAGAAAATGAATTTCTAATATTAGAAAATATTTTAATATTAGAAAATAGGCATTAAATTCCATCTTGTCAGCTCATAAAGGGCTACCCAAGTGAAACCAATCACATTGAGTTGTTTTTAATCGACTTGGAACGCGATTTATGGGTAGGCATAGTGACACCTGGTGGCCAGACCGTGTAGGCATGTTTTACGCTGTTTCAACAGTCAATCGGGTCCAACTTGCTGTTGTTTTGGTCGTTCAGTGACATTCGCTTTTACGATAACCGTTGTAGACGGTCTCCCTGTGTACCGGATATGACGCAGATTCCTGCTCTTTCTCACGAACGACGTTGATATATTATTTCTTTTACTACAATCCTACACATGTATTCGTATCGAAAATTCCCATGCTGGAATATTCAAATACTGTATTCAAGATGTTGCAACATGAAATATTACATGTGCATATTATTTTTTAAAAAATGGAGAACCTTCCTCGAACCAACTAGGCGCCGGCAGGCTATGGTATTCCTTTCAAGATATTCTGAGTCATTTACGGTAGGTTAACCATGCGTTGTAGAATTCTTTTGAATTTAATTTCAACGAACTTTTTTTATGTCACCGTTTTGAACATATGCCAATTTTCCCGGTGTTTTTTTTATTCCTTTTTTATTCCTTTTTTATTCCTTTTAACCATTCCGAGGTGGTATTGAAACCATAAAAATAGCTATTTAGTTACGTAAAAATAGAACAATATACCGCTGACTGGAACCCCTTTTTATATTTGAGCCTATCATTAAAGAATGTGTACCCCATGTATTAGAGACATGGGCTGAAAAAAAATATCCACCAATATCCACGCTAAATTGACTGATCAAATATCAGCGGGTAATAATGGAAAGGCTCCGCCTGCACAGTAACTCAAACAGTTTGCTATAGCGACCGCTAAAGGACACTCTAGCGCCCCGTGGACTACCTATGTAAATATTTTTTTTTGTCATATATATGCAATTATTTAAACAACGTCAGGGTTTATTGCGATGCTCTTGTGTGTGTGTGTAGCTGTCTGTCTTTTAACAAAATATCTCAAAAAAGCATTTTAATCAACTTCATTTTAGTGCAGACATTCCGTCTGATATAAGGATGAAGTGATTCGATTTTAAGAAACATCGGACCGCTGTAAGGGTGGGTGTGGGGGTCCAAAATTTTGGCCTAATGATAAGAGATAGCAAAAAGATTTGCGAGTGGCTATAACAGCCAAACAGTGAGGAATAGATACTACATGGTTACTATTATACATTAATATAGGAAATCATATATGGGGACTCCAACGTCATCATTAAGTTTTGACCTTGAGTGACTTTGAAAGGTCAAATTCAAGGTCACTCAGATTTTGAAGCCTTATATCTCATACAGGATACAAATTAGGCCATATTTTGCTGTTAAACGTCAATAGAAAACCATATATTGGGAGTCCAGTGTTGCCATGACTTGCGACTTGAGTGACCTTGAAATAAGTCAAGGTCAGTCAGATTTTGTGTGGTAGGAGATCTTTACGATATGCATATATTTGCCAGCAGTTTATTACCACCTTAATCTGGATGTTACAATAGAGAGTTTGTTGGCGGGCGGGGTTTCCTCTGTCCCAGCGGTCTTTCTTGTTGATGTTAGTTTTGTACGTGTCTATATATCATGTTTACATTGCGTGTCCCGTATGTTTGGTTCCGGTTTCAAGTTTTGAACAGGGGGACATATTGGTAGTGACTATATTTGACAGGATAGAACTACACGTTTGCCGTGTCCTGGGGCAAGTACTGAGCAATAGCTCTGGATTGAAATTTGTGATCATGTTGTTCTTGACATGTTACTCTGGTGCTTCGGTTGTCCAATCGAACTCCATCGTTACAGTTAACAGAACGTGGTTCAGGGTATATGCAGACCAACCACAACACCAGCCTTCAATATGAGGAGATTCTTATAAACTGGATACTGGTGAAATTTGTAAACAGACGTGCATGCATGACATGATTTTTATGGCCTTATTGGGTAAGTGATTGTGCCGTATTCAGTTGAAGACGATAACATAAGCATGTACCGGTACATGTATATGGTATTTGAGTGACATCAGAGCAGCCTATCTGAAGCTCAGCCCTGCAAGTCGTGTTGCTGCCATTTCAGTCACAGGCGTTTAAACTTCTTCTTTATCCTATTTCACTGTCATCGAAACTGCCAAATTTACCAAATGATAGAACCCGTTCCTGCAGTGCTCAGTGTTTGTCGTGAATAAAAACCACAGGCTCAATTATAATTTAACCACTACATTTCCGGTGTGTGCCACAAAATAGTTTCCGCTGGAAGGCTTCATTAAACAACATCGTCGATACACGTTACATTATTATTTCGGACAATATCATCTAAATTAAATGCAGAATCACCTGGTTCATTTCCTTAACTTCCCGCTTCGAAAAATATAATGATTTATTTTATGTTGTTTTATAGGTCCCCCTTTTGGCGTAGGATGCTGCTGATATAATTTTATTTTTTATTTTTATTTTTTTTTATTTGCATTTTTCCTTGGCGATTATTAATTTAGAGATTTGAAAATCTTAATACCTTAATTTACTAATATCGACGTAAGTTGTGTATTATCTTGTCTTTAAAGAGGGCCCAAACGTTTTGCATTAATATTAGTTAATACATTTAGGTTTCGTTCCATCTGAAAATAAATACTTCGACGTAGTACTGCACATATTATCATACTGCCCTAACACCAGTTATTTTCGGTCAATGCTTGAATACATGGATGCCATTAATCGTGATTAACAAAAGGTATGATACTCTAAATTTTAATATATTTCGCTTTTCTTGTACTTTAGTGATCGTTACATTTGATAACTGGCCCCGCACGTAAATAAAATTTTATTCTTCCGGTCAAATAAAACGCCCCATTATCGCCATTTTCAACGTGAATATATATAACGAATATATATATATCATCACAATATGCCAGATGACCGTGTAGACGCGCACAAGAATGTAATGTATAGCTGTGGTTCATTTTGCAATATGGGGTGATTTTTTTTAAGAATATATTTGCATTATTTTCCTTCTAAGCAACGCAGGCATGATCAAACATGTGGTTTCGTGCCCAATCGTGGCAAACACTACAGGGTCACATACCCCGGTATGTGATAATATAGACAAAATAATATACTAGACAAAAAGGTTTGATAATATGGACAAAACCTTGCCAATGGGCACAATATATTTAATGTGTTGAATGAATGGAAACTTAAGCGGTGTAATTAATAATGTCCCAGACATCTCGGTAAATCTTTTTGCTTAAGAATTTCTGCCTGTGTCCACAGAACATTTGTGTCACCGAGCAACTGCCTCTTCATGTAAACCATGCTATGCAGTCAAATTCTCTATCACCAAACATTAATTCTTCATGGTCTGGGGAAAAATGATTTGAACAAGCTGAGAATGACATAACATACTAGCAGTTTCAAGAGCCAAGACTTTAAGGATATTAGAATAGTCTGACGCTTCTTTGGCGAGAAGCCTGTTCATTGTTGTAAAGAACTAATTAAGTTAATTAAAGCTTATATCTTTCTTTCAATTAATTATTTCAACCGTTTAGTGTTTCATATGCCCCGGCTCTCTTTCTGACTACGGACAAAACATTCAACAACCATGAGAACCGCCCCCCTGTCTTTATTGCCGTCTGCCCTATGCATCCTGCAATTTTGTAATTGAGTGTGTTATGTGGTTGACTACTGGGGCCCAGAGGGAGGTTTTGGATGACAATGTACACATGTTTACAAGTGTAAACCCTTCATCACCCCAAATGTGGTCCTAAACACACTGGGAGCTTGAGGTTACCCATAAAGCTTAGAGCATTTTTGTGGCTTGGTCTTTATTCTTGTTTATCCAAGGGTAAACGTTAGACCCATATCTAAGGCCAGTCAGAGACAGCCACTTTAAAACTTGACATTAAAGAGATGTTTGTGTACAGATTAAACTCCATATTATCTGCTAATTGGCAGTATTTGTATTATTATTTCGACAAAAAGGCCCTTTTACACTTCAATTCAATCTTTAAGCAAGTGGTAATGAAATGCGATGATTTCTGCACAAAAATAAATTAAAGAGCAAATTGAGGCTTGTAAATACAACTATAACAAAGTAACAAGATTAACATGTGCTTGTCTCTATTTTAACTTTTTAAGCATTTCTTTCCCCCACCACAGACTCGAGTAAACATATATATTGACGAAACATTCACACAAGATAAAATATTCAAGTTTTTTGACATGCACACTACCACATCATTACAAAATACCCAGTGCTGGTGTCAAAATGAGCAAGTACACTTGCTTGCATATAATAAAAAAATTCAGAGATGTGCTTTTCTAAACAAATCTACATGCTCATCTGACCAATATACCAATTTTTATTACCTATTAGACATATTAACCAGTCTATAGGAGAGTAGCCATGTACAGAATTCTTTCAAATAAGGAACCTAGTACAAGGGTGTCCTTTGAAAAGTTCTAGTACAATGGAACACAGTCACTAAGTAATAGATCAATATCCTTGTTTGACATGCCGTTTGTACTTGAGATTGACAGTATTCCTTGCAACATATATATCTGACCTGATAGACATTGTCCCCAGTAACTAGGAGTAAATAGAGTTTTGCTTAATGCATTATTGTCAGTACATTACCATTGTTATTAAAGTTGCTACCTTAAATTTACAGTTTGGAGACATTTACAGTTAAAATCCCTTATGAACCATGTTGTTTTTTCTGGACATGCAATTTTCCAGTTACGACACACTGGTCTTGCTTATAGTGAACTTAAATTACTCAGCAATTAATGTAATTATGACATCTGTCTGCCAGGTATTACAAACTCAGCATTTGAGACTGATTATAGGGAATATCACTGTAATTATGACATATGTCTGCCAGTTGTTACAAACCCAGCATCTGAGACTGATTATAGGGAATATCACATGCATTATAGTTCTTTTATTTTTTGTTACTGATATTTAGTCCCATACTTCCTATATCTCTAACTGTCTTCCTATATCTCTAACTGTAGCAGCAGATCACTGAGGAAAATGTCAAATACACCGACTGATAAAACATGCCACTTTAATGTCACATGTGTTACATTTATTGTGAAATCCGTTCTACCTCAGCCCAGCCTTTAGATTTTTACACCAATTGTTTAGTACTGATATTTGGGAGTGAAAATCTATTAGTTTTAAACTAATAACGTTTGGCAAAAATTGTCTAAGCAACCAAGGGTGACATCCAATGTGGTTTACGAGATAGCTGGTATGTTTGGCAACAAATGTATTAGCAGTGAAAGTAAAATGTGCGAGACAACAATTGCAACGGACATTTGGATGTCTGAACATATTACAGTGAAACCTGTCTTTAAGACCACCTGAGAAATAGGGACAACCTGGGAATTAAGAACAGCTACTCCAGTCCCTAGGCCTATTCAATACATAGAACTAGACCTGAGAAATAAGACTACCTCAGAATTCAGGACAGTTTTTCACAGTCCCTTGGGTGTCCCTAATTCCCAGGTTACACTGTATTAAAATCTTTCATCCGTTAGCAATATATCTCAATCCCAAAAGTTTGTGTAACGCGTCGTTTGACTTTCCAAATTAAAAGTTTCAATAGTATTAGTGCCCAGAATTGGTTTTTGGTCCACAGATTGGCATTAGGTGTTGCTTAACCAATTTTATTCAGCCATCATTGTTGCGAATGGGCCTAAAATTATCGTTTTGGTTCCTTTTCGCCTCTTAAGCATGCACTAGGTCAGTGCATTGTTCGTTAGGCACAAGTAAACATAACATCAAGAAAGGCTTACCACAACTATGCCACAAAAATGTATACTACTCCCTGCGCAGATAATCTTTACCTCTTTTCTGTTGTTGTCGTCTCTGTTTGTTTTGGGATCTCCATCATGTACTGCTTGGGTCAGTCTTATTTGCTACATGCATATGACACTTAGCATTGTTATGTGTCATGTGACAATGACCTAAGCCTTTGTAATGAAGGAAGAAACCTATCATGTTTTTCTATTGCCTATTGACCACGTCTTGTATCAATGCTATCATGACTAATGTTTTACCCTTTTTGTATCTGTGATGCATATTGATATTTGAACCCATGGAAAACTTCCTGAGCAGAGACATGAGCTGCCAGAGGTAGATATTTGCTTTTGCAGCAAACCAGGAATTAGCTGTAATGCATTAATATATACAAGAAGCAATGACATATATTGACAGAAATCTAAAAATTGTAAAAGTGTACCAGTAGTGTAATACAAATTTTAACTACCATCTGAAGGTCTTTCCGGCTTAACAGAGTGCAGATCAAGAAGCTTTACTCAATCTATGTGGAAACTCAAGCTGCACTCTAGACTATGTAAGCTATACTGACCATTTCTTAAATCATATTTTGTATTCACTTTATATTTTTTTAGGGCTTTAGTTTTCATCTCTTTCATTTTATCTCTTTCGTTGCATTGTTATCCGTCTGTTGAACACGTTATCCCCGGTTCTGTTACACCATTGTCCATAGCCATGTATCCCAGTTGACTTTCATCTAATCTTTTGTAACAAAGGGACCCGTCTATGATCTAAGCACTTGTAATGAAGGGACTCGTTAACTTTGCTATACTGTCATATTGGCACACACCGATACATTATACCCGCAGTAAATGTGTTTTGTTGAAAGAAGCTTTAGTTATCTCTTTCATACGTTTGTTAAGTCTTTCTTCTTGTTTGTGACAGTATATGGCATGATTAGACAGTGTTGTAGCATCTGCAGTGGCATCTTTTGTAAGTCTTTCTAATAAAGAAATTATACATGGCTACTGATTTTTTAAATGCATCATGACTGGCAAACTTAAGGTGATTATATCCCAGCACTTATTTTCGGTAATAAAATCAAGCGTTAAACTGTGTAATTTTATTTCAGCCTAATGAAGACAATACTACATGTACGCTTGAGGAGCAAGTGCAGCAGGTGCGCAGAGAGGTACTGCTCACCAAAGCATGCAACTAATATATGCGACTTAAACAAATCCAGTTTAAACTGTCAGGACTGTCTTTTGTGACACGAGTAATTCTAGAGTCCATATATCTATTGAACTCTTGAAAGACGTTGTAGGCAGATGTTTTATTGTGGCATATTTTGTTCGATATTTTATCTTTGACCTACATATACATGACTTGTAACATGATATACAAGTACTGCCTTAATATTCCTGTTATAACTTCTGATCAGTTGCGTCAGTCTGCTGGACTTGATCCGGACAGTTGTAAACAGAGTTAATTGTAAGTGACCCACACATCATAAATATATTGCACTATTATTCCAGGTACAAGAGGCGAAGGATAAAGTAGACAGTCGTGGTCGGTCCCTAGAGGAGGTAATGCTCAGTTCTACTGTAGTCATTAAAACAATTTGGATATTGCTACTGTACACGATACAGAAACAATGAATATAAAGTACATTTGTGTCAAAATCTGCTCAAACATTTACGCAATTTAGTCTTGTAATAGGTTTTGTTACATGATACTCTTCTCCAAGAATTACAAGGTTTTGTATATCTAATGCTCTTTTTGAGTCAAACATCTAGCATTTACGTGTATACAGTAGTCCCTCTCTTAGTGGCCACTGTCAACAGAGGCTACCCTTTCTAAAAAGACCATTAACCTTTCCGCTACTACTGCCAATGTATTTTCTTCTCCCTCTTACCCATGGCCACCTTTCTAATAAATAGGATGGCCTTATTATCAAGGGACTACTGTATTATCAGCGATTCCAAGGATATCGGGGTATGATGCCCACTTACATGTAGTATATACCCAGCTGTTATATTAGGAGCCGTTATAAATTTAGCGTGCAGCTAAATCAGTGTGTTCTAGCCACACTTTCTCACTCACGAGCATTGTGGTACTTCACTGCTTAATGATACACTTGTCTGAGTCCTTGAAAATTGTGTAATTACATTAATGCCATATAATCCGTGCTCTGGTGCTTTTCATATCTTCAGTTTTGGGACATGATTGACAAGATGGAGGCACTCATGATGGCACATGGCCTTGGAGGGATGCCCAATCCAGATGGCATTACCCCTTCAGGTAACTACGATCTTTAAATCTAAGTACATCATTTCATTGATCCTGTACTAGCATCTAAGTTTCTGCTCAGAATAAAAATATAACTGCACAGTAACCTGAAAAATACATCCTAACAAGTTTCGTTCTTATATAAATCAGGAACTCGAGAGCAAAGGCAGTTAATTCCCAGGCGCTAAGAGCAGAGTGAGTTAGTATGTATAGATATACAGTGAAACCTGGGAATTAGGGACAGCCAAGAGACTGTGAAAAACTGTCCTGCATTCTGATGTGGTCTTCTTTCTCAGGTCTGTTGCTATGTACTGAATATGCCTAGGGACTGAAGTGACTGTCCTTAGTTCCCAGGTTGTCCCTATTTATCAGGTGTTCTTAAAGACAGGTTTCACTGTATGTGATGCATCAGAGTGTTACACTAGGGCTACATCTTGGATTGAGTTCAGTTTAGTTTGGATAATTCCTGTATCACCTTGTATAAAATATGGTAATTGTGGTGGTCATGGTAATTATTCAATATCGAGACATTGTATTGATTTGTCACGGAACGAGGCTCTGGGTCCGAGTTCTCGGAAACACTTAAGTTAAGTCGACCTTTTGACTTCAGTCACTAATCTGAGCATTTGATTGACTAAGTCAGAACTTAGTCTTAAGTATATTTGAGAGCTCCGGCCCGTTTTCTGAAAAAAAATCAAGTCTAGAAAGAGTCTTAAGTTCACTAATCACCTTGGCAACCATTGTCTTTCCCATGCGTAGGATCATCAGTGAACTTGAGATTTTTTAAGAAACCCGCATATGAACACTAAGACGTATATATAACGTTCATGGCAGTTCTGCGGTATCAAGCTCTAACACAGATGAAGCCACAGTAACATCCCTGCTCTTTCTCTCCCTCTCAGATGAGCTACAACTAGCCGCCAAATGTGAAGCTGTAGAAATGGAACAGTGAGGCAGACGTGAAGCAAAGCGGACGGCTGGCATGTCAGAAATACACACCAGTACAATTGTGTACTGTGGCAGACTTATAGGTTTTCGTGGCGTCCAAGTATTTCGAGGCATACATTGTATGTTCTAATGTATTTTATCCCAAATATACCAACTGCTACGGCTTGTAAGGCTATAATTGAGTGTTTGTTTTTTTTTGGATAATTTCTTTATTAGTTTGCATAAAAATAGCAATTGTGACAACCATGGTAATTATTCAATGTCGGGAATATACAGTAATGATTTGTCACTGAACATGGCCTAGTTTATGGAAAAATCTCAAGTCTAGAAAAAAACATTAAGTTCACTAATCATCCGGGGAACTATTGTACACATTTCTAGTGCATATAGTACATCGTTATGTCAAAACTTGTATGCAGTATCTCGTGGAGGCATGTAGGCATGTGTGGATTGTTTAATCATTCGAACGATCATTAGCAAACATCACAATGGGGAAGGATGTAACGAGATTCTCAAACTTCATCTGTCTGCGGTCTGGCATAAACTTTGCGCAGGGTATTATCATGTTATTATTATCAGGTGCTGAAGGGGTACGCAATATCAAAAGGTCACTATACATGATATTTGTTGATTTTGTTCATTCATATTGCAACATGTTAGCTAATATGAGCAAATCAAATCTTAATTGTTCAACCCAAGCGATTCACACAAACGTCCGTTCATGCAAAAAAAAAAAATTCTGTGGTGATGGTGCTACCTTGAGCTGCTGTGACATGAGGTTTGCTTTTCCTTGATGTTGTGCTGCAACCTCATAGCCACTAGGTGCCAATTTATCTGTTATAATGTACATATATCTTGATGTTTATTATCTTTGTTTACCTCTGTAACATTCAATGTGCGGTGATGCGTCATATACCAGTTACACCACAAGGCGCATTGCTAGCTTTGAGACTTCCATTTAGCATTTCGACTATCATGCCAGTTTATCATATCAAGTTAATTGCATTTTTGTTTTGAAGTTGAGGTATTGAAAAAGTTTAAAGCGTGTTATACACTGCCAGGAACAATAATGGGCGTGCTGGTCGTGTACGGAGAAACTGGGTTTTATTTACGGTCTTTAAACATAGCCACTTATTTGCTTGGCTTTACATGTGTTGCACGTAGATTGTAGAAGTAGTGTTTGCACCTTGTTATAATAAAAATATACACTTGAAAATATTAACATGTCTTCTGAAATGAAATTATTATTTTATAGTAACCTATGGTATAGGTGAAAATGTGAAAACTACATTTTTAAAACAAACCGTTACCCTATACCTAAAACCATGCGAACTTGACATTCGGTAAATTGTATAGCGGTAACTGTCCCATTGCAGTGTTTAACTCAACATGTTTCTAGACTAGCTTGACAGTTTCTGTCCAATGTACAATTTCGACCATGTTGCCTTTTTGGTCAGTTTGCATTATGACGATGTTTAACGGCGACCATACACCCTCACCTGTATGACTGATCACTAACTCGCACTCCCAACAATGCAGAAACGTTAGGTAATCTACTTCTTAATGTAAACTCCCAACAATGCAGAAACGTTAGGTAATCTACTTCTTAATGTAAACGATCAATTCCATTAACAGGTGCTTGATTTGTACAACGTTCTTAATCATAGGATTGAGATCATGGCCACATGATATTTAGAAATATATGGGATGAGAGGCGATGCAAATATATATTATGTTTTAATTACCCTGTTGGTTCGGATTCGAAACTAAATCCGGATTAATATATCTTTATTCGTACTCCTAGTACACAGACAATGTTGTAATACATGTATATATAATGTACTATCATTTCGCCATAAATTACCCGGGCCAAATTGTAGGTTAAATCAGATTATCCACAACCACAAGATGCTTCTATCAGAGTTCGGTCGTACTTGTTTAACTTGGGTTTCCTCTTCTGTGAGGCTAGGATGTGTAGAAGAGAAAAGTTAAAGAAACAAATTAATGTCAAATGCCGGTATTCTTACTTTCGCCTGGCGTCGGCTCAAGTAGAGGATTTTCTAAATCTTAGAAAAATCTAGAAGGCATTCAGATAAACCGTAACACATTATGTTTCACAGTTAACTACCTAGTTTCTAAGCTACATAGCGTCTCACCCTCTGTGGCAGCAGATATGGGTAAAAAATTCGAATTAAATATGCGTAATTTATTTTTTCAAACGACATGTACTTGAAAGCACTGTTTCCACGGGTTGAAATATGCAAAAATAAACTACGTGAAGTTTGCTTTAAACGTGCTTGGTTTAAAAGTAAACACACATTCTAAAAATAATCCACACGTAGTTTATTTTTAAAGTATTCGTAGTTTAACAATAAGCTACCCGTAAGCTAAATTACGAGTGTTAAATTTATTAAAAAGTACGTGTATTAAAAGCGATGATGCTAACACAGTTTAACGGCACATCAACACCAAAAGGGTCATACAGTGCCAAAACAGGTGATAATGATTACAACGGCAATTCAAGTCGCTACAGTCTAAGAACTGCACTGTGTGAGAGCATTCGCTACCAGGCCAAGTCTGAACAAAATGTCCGACAAGACCCGATACCCAGGGTGGGCCACGGGGAGGCTGCTCTCTGCACCCCTCTAAGCAGGCAGGAACTTCTTCATACCTATACATGCAGGTGGCGCTATCTACTAGTACATTGCTGTTGTTGGAGTGTAGTTGGAGTTTCAAATGTGCTCGTGCATTTCGAATCAGTTTAGACTTTTGTTATCGGATAGCCTCGATCGCACAGGCTATTGCCACTTCCTAACACTGTGCGTTGTAGAGCCTGGGGGAACTGCGTCAACCAACTGTTATCTGATATAGGGTTATCCCCCCGAACCCACCCCCCTCCACACAACTAAATCGATCGACATGATATGGTTTTCTGTGATTAAATAAATGCAATGCGCTGTGTGGAAATTGGTGAATATCAGGAGGCAACACGTGTTTCCACCAAAATTCTCCCGGCAATCATCTCTTGTCAGTAGACGTATAAGTCATAACTCGTGTTTCCGCCCAATTTCCCAATAGTAGCCATCAGAAGGCCATGAATTGTTTTTGTCACCAGCCATGTTTTTGTCACAAATGGATATTAGAAAAAGACCATGGCCCTTGTGGTGATGAACGAGTCGCTAGAGGGGGCATCGTGACGACCATAGTACAAAACTAGTACTAATACATGGTTTTCCCATGTATGACAGAATATATAGTACTAATGTATGTGTAGTTATGTATGCATGATTGATGTAAGCTGTTTTGATCAACATAATGAAGCTTTGTCTCTGTATAAACCTTAATTGGTTTACATGATTTTCTCAGACAGCGACTTAGTGGAATACATTACTAAAAGTATCTTGCTTCTTAAGGGATATATTAAATCTTGGGAACTACTCACCATAGTGTTTTGCATGATTTCATGAATGGAAACACTATTAAGCAGGGCTGATCATGGTGATGACCAGATTAGGACAGTATTCTTGTCACCATCAACTATGAGCACTGTATGCCATAGACTTTATTGTGAAAGCCTTTTATAACAACGTCAGTGGACACTATGTCCCCATCAAACATTGAGGACCATGTTGAAGCCTTTTCATCTCAGCATCAGTATTTCCATTTTCATAAAAGTCTGACATCAGTCTCGTGCCCGTATCAACCGATGTCAACCACCAGGGTGTGTTTTGTGTCAATTTCAGTTGTGGCCGCCAATATGATTTGAGTCCTTTACCCTGTCAACCTAAAATATGTCCATCTGCTTTTATATGCCAGTCATTTTAGTGACGACATCAGCTCAGTGACGTCACTAGCTCAGGGACGTCATTAGGGACGTCACCAGCCCAGCAATATGATTTGAGTCCTTTACCCTGTCAACCTAAAATATGTTTGTCTGACTTTAGAAGACAGTCATTTTAGTGACATCACCAACTCAGTGACGTCACCAACTCAGTGACGTCACCAGATTTTCTTCTACCGAGTACTGACTTAGGAATTATTGTACATGGAGCACTCATGAGTGCATGAGACGTATTCTTGCTTTCACGTTATTTACCTCTGTGTGTTGTCAAAGTAATGACTATCTCTGCTGTGGTGTAAAAATATATATTAAGCATCTGTCTGCACCTTACCGACTGTTACCATAAGCAATTTATTAAATGGATATTTTGCTAATCAAGAGCTGAATGTAATTGCATAATATTGGAGTCATCTTGTATCTTTACAGGTAAGGTGGTGCATTATTAGTTACTGTAACAGTTCTTGGTACATTCCTGTTTCCTTTCTGTTATTAGAAACTATACATTGTTACATTTTCTTGAATAAAATTTATTTTACAACAAAAATTCCTTTCTTTTGATGCTGCCAGTAACAAACAATGAGTCACCAAATTATAAGCAGGTTAAGTAAAATTATTTCTGTAAATATTTCAATGTATGTACTAGGGTCACTGTAATATTTCTGCAGATGTTTGGACACAACGCTGTGGCAACATTGACAAAACCGACAGAATAATAATTGTGTGTATGAACGTAACCATCATGTTCTGCCAATGTTTGGGCACAACGTTGTGGCAGAGAAATATAAAAATGGAAACAATAACGTTAATATAATTTCCCAAGGTTGCCACAACAAACGGCATTTGTTATCACAAGGTTGTGGCAACAATTGTTTGCTTTCTGGGACTGTATGCAGGAAGCCGCTCAGCTACACTGTAGGATAGACAGTTAGCTGACCAATACGACATGCTTACTTGACAAGGGAGTTTGATTTCACAAAAAAAAAGAAAACAGTTAAAGTGTCGAAATGTCGCATGCGGAAGCTACAGCACACCTGATTGACCAGCCAAAGATAATTATAGGATATTCCAGCGAATAAAGGTGCCACGGGAA
>JAAUYG010263513.1_pt1 | contig 14416 bp, 14 predicted proteins | sample 7278091 | NCBI WGS metagenome assembly JAAUYG01 (sample SAMN14350201, study PRJNA611818) | marine sediment metagenome | isolation source: surface marine sediment (0.6m) | place: French Polynesia: Moorea | collected 2018-08
CTTCAATCCATTTCACCCAGGAAATCATCACACAACAACCATCGGATTTTTGTAAATCACATGCGCTAAGCCATCAACTTTCATCTTGAACGAGTTCAGCAAAATTCCTGTGTCAGACAGTGATGAGTGAAAAAATTGTCTGCAAACGAAAAGTGAACAACTTGCGTGATTTGTGTGCACAAATTGTTTTTGTGGCTTTGACAAAACATCCAAAACAAGATACAAAACCAATCCTCACCATCTTCCATAAAGTCCAAGAAGTAAACTAGAATGCGTGGTCGCATTGTGTCATGCCTTGCTTCACCCACAGCTTATTGAAAAAATTTGGGTGAACTTTTTTTGAGCACTCAGGATGGCATTAAACATCCAGAAATGCATAAAAAAGCGAAAGGGGGAAATTTTTTTGGAGGTGAAAAAAAAAAAGGAAAAAAAATTCCGAAAACGAAAGTTGCTTAAAATTGCAGACGACATCACAGAGTGACAAGTAGAGTCGCTTCTTGCAGCAGCAAGGCGCGACGAAATATCTGAAATTATATATGTTCACAAAGCGTGATCTTTGATCTTCCATGATGGCACTTGCAATGTTTCGCACGGCATTACTAATTACGTGTCAGGCAGACGCACTGTCTCTCAAAAAGGATGGCGGAGCAACAAAATGTCAATTGCAACTGGACACATGCAGAGGTGCAATTCATTGCCCAGAGGGCAAGTTGCAACTGGGGAATTGCGGGATACATCATCTTTTGGCCATGTTCTTGCATGGTTGGGTATTTTCCCCGCAGCTGTTTTGACAGCCTGCATGGGTTTTGGTGTGGTATCCTGTGGTATCCTTGCAGTATCCTGCAGGGCCCCTTCACCAATGCTGTGATGAGACTCCCATCTGTGAAGTATCCAACACTATCCCGCAGAAAAACTGTGATATGAACCCGTATGACATCCACACATTTGGTGTGGCTTCTAATTTCAGCCTGTCACAAGAGACAGGAAATGTTTTGGCCCAATAACTGACCCATCTGTTTTTTTTGGCTCAAATTGACACCAGAACAAAATGTGGTGGAATGTCAACAGTCTAGGACAAGCGACCAATTCTCCAAGACCACAATTCACTCTTGAAGTGGGGTGTGTTTTTGGAATCTTGTCAGGAAAATCACTCTTGCTTGCATTGGAAAACAAATTCGCGACGTTTGTACGGATTTTGTCTGAGCTGTAACTTTATGACAACTTTGGAACAGCTGGTTTCTACTCACTTGAGATTTCAGCTTTGGCAGAAGAAAAAGCTGTTTCAAAATTGTTGCCTTGTGCCTGTGTAAGACAAACATTTTGTCGCGCAACTTCAGTCAAACACGGCCCATTGACAAGTTAGCTCAGTTGGTGCGTTAACTGCACTCTCCCGCAAACAGCCACAGGTTCATCCGGCATGTTCTCATTGGAATCTTGTTTCTACACAGGCTATACCCAGAACCAACTTGAAATACCTGCTCACAATTCTCAAAATGACGAATTGGTTAAAATGCCTGGTCCGAAATCCCTGCTTTGTGGCTCCGTGAAGGCAAAAATGCTGCACAGATTCTTCGATGAATGAAGAAACAAACACAAGGGTGTCCAGAGAGTACGATGCTATCACCCAAAACGAAGGAGGCCATAAAATCTCATTATTTTCTCCCGTGGCGGTCGTTGACATTGTGTTTCTTCGTGCAGGCCAAAGCAGGCACAGAAAGAGGCCAACAAACGCAATGCTTCTGCTGCTACAGTGAGCTACAATAAATTCAAACACGCTAAAATCGATTTTAGGCGAAATTTAAACCTGGCTACAATTTTTCCCCTGTGTGCACAATGCTTATATTTTCAAAAAAAAAACAATTCGAGTTCATCTTGTCACCTATTTCAAGCGAATTAGGAAAATAACTCAGGTATTGAAATAAAAAATTTTCACAAATCTTTTCGAGGAGCTAAATTTAGGAATGGGTCAGATGTGTGTTGGGGAGGGGGGTAATCAAGACATTCTACAATTGATAGCATGGGCTGTGTGACCATTCAAAGAAACCCAAGTCTTGGGGAGCCTGTATGGAAGAAAACCCAGGGCCCAGTCGAGGTTGACTTTTTGGTGAGGACCACAAACAACACACCAGTTATTTAGACTTTGTGGTTCACCCACAATTGCAACAAGGAAGTGCAATCCACACAAACCCTTCTTTTTTACACACCCCATTTCTTCTGGTGTGCAGTCCAATTAAGTCTCTGTATTAATTCTTTTATGTCCAAATTTGGCTGCAACCAGTTCCTTGACAAGTTCTTGACAAATGCCAAGGAAAACACAAAAAAAATTTTGGTTGTTTTATTTGGTCAAGACTGGCAAGGAATAGAGCAATTACCATAAAAACAGAAACCAGCCAGGCAAGCCTGCAGCCTGAAGTAGCATTCACAGCTTGGCTATGATTCCATTGCGAAGCCATTGAGGGGACCACTGCTCAGCTGCATTCTCTGTGTGACCTTTCAAAGCTTCTCCAAACTGGTGTTACGTAACCATTTGGTTGGAAGCTTTGGAGTGTATTGCAGGTTGGAGCACTTTTCTTTTGAAATTCTCGCTCTACTTTTCTGCTGGAGAAGACGAAGACCTTCACTCCATGAAGGCAAAAACCTGTTGAGATTGTAGAGATATCACCACCCCCAAGACATGGCAAAGGTTTTCACCAATTTATATAGAACAGCATCTTTTGCTTTGTCCGGAAAATTTTAAACCTAATTCTGGTGAAAACAAACCTCATTTTGTCTGACCAAACATTCTATGTATATGTCTTCCAAAACTCTGCTTGTATGTGAAAATCATCTACATGATGCATCTGTACTTTTAAACCACACGCGCAGTCCATGTGGTGGTATCTTGCAAAAATCTCAAAATATTTGTCATCTTCTCTGATCCGCAATCCTGTGTGAAGCTGGGAAAACAAGCTTCAGTTTGTACTCAGTTCATCCATTGTCAATTTCATGTTTGATCTGCAATGTGCATGAATCTGCCATTGTGGTCTGTGTGCTGTTTCCTCAAAAAATCTCCAGATAAAATTTTAGTGTTCAAAACAAAACCTGTTTCAAACAATTAAATAAAGATCAAACAAATCTTTTGAATTGCGCTCAATTCCAAACTTACCTGTATATTACCAACACAAAAGAAACTGGAATTTACCCAAGAAAAATGTAGTTTGGCCGTTTGGGACCTTTGGGATTCCACCACCTCAGAAAGCTGCAGATCTGGTTTGGTGCCGTCTCGGTTCAATTATATATTTCAAAGGATCTAGACATGTGTGTTTTTGTTGGGGGGGGGGGAGAAGAGGTGGATCCTATTTGACCTTCATGAATGTGCTTTCAAAAACAGGATTATTCTGGATGATGACCTCCAACCAGACTTCACTGTTAACATCAGGAGTGGAGGTGAGTGATCCTGGGATTTGAACACCACCTCTATGTCTGTTCACAGGTGGAAAGTTGTATCTGGTGTTTTCTATTGGGCTTGCGCCTCTGTCTCTGCCTTTGAAATCCAAATCTCACAAGCGGATCCAGGGGGGACCCTGGGGGCCCAGGCCCCCTTGCTCTCAAGACTTTTCAAAATCATGCAGAATTAGGGGAAAACCCTCATTTTGAGCAAATTTTGGGCTCAGGGCCCCCCTGGGGTTAAAACTCTGCTGCCCCTGACCAAAATCCTGGATCCGTCCCTGAATCTAAACACTTTTTTTTTCCAGAAAACAGACCAATGATCGTGTCCAGCAAATGAGTTCGTTTATCATCTGGCTTGCCGCACGTAGAAAGGCCTGGATCCAAATTTAAGTGAGATCTGGAGAGACATGCCTTGTCCTGTCTGTTTTGAGTGCACATTTAACTCTGGAAGTAGCGAAGTATTTTCCCATTTGGCAGGTGTAGTTAGGTTCCATGAAAACCCTTTTGTCCATTTTGCTTTGAATGAGGCATATTTGACACCAAACGTGGAAAATGACCAAATATGATTTCACTCTCTGAATTGAATCTGCCATTTTTTTTCGGTAACCTCCAAACTTTAGATGCATGCAAGGAAAGTTTCTGATTTCTGTATTGTTTGACATTAAAAGCTAAGTTTCTAACTTTCTTCTGTGTTCTGGAAACACCGTGAGGTATACTCACTTGAATAAACTTGCTAAGCATTGATTCAAGCACATGGCAAAAACCTGGAAAATGTGCACTTCTGGTGCTTGTTTGGTAAAGTGCCTTCTGTAAAGTTTGGAAGGCAGAAAATGCTTGCAGTTAGATCAAATTTCTTTCCTTTTTGGTGTTTTGAGTACAAATTAAGCGACTCAGAGCACATTTAGATGCTCAGGCCCAAGGCTGGGCCGTCCTCCTCAATTAACTCCAGTGAAGCAATTGTGGAAAACAGCACAAAAGTCCACAAATCTTGGACTGAGATTGCAATGGATTCTTTACCGAATTCCAAAACCAGATGTTCAGTAAATCTCGCGGGGAGATAACCTGACATCATCTGCATAGCAAACTGAATGAATCCTGTCTAACACTGTCAAAACAACGAGAAAAAACTTTTTTCCACAAACGAGTAGGCCTAGACTGATGGTTGTTAGGTTGTGACCCACTTTCTTTCGAGCCGTCAGGACAGTGATCTTTCCGCCATCATCAATCATGCATTTCTTTTCTTGGATAAAAACCCAACACTTTTTTCCTGCTTGTGACTTCAAACAAATCATTGCTGAGACAGAAGAAACGCAGAAATTGAAAAGGATCCAGCATGTAAGCATGGAAAGAATGCAAAAAATCGAAGGACGCTGTGAAAAAGGTAATGTGTGACCATTGTGACAGGTGTCAATGTACAATGCAGAAAGTCTTTTGGGCATTTGCTTGAAATAAATTTTTCAGTTGCGCTGTGCAGTTTCTTTAATTTCACAAACTGTTACATCAATTTCTCTTGAAAGGACTGAAATTTGTTTGTGGACCATGTACTGGATCCAACACGAGGGACAAAGGTGTAAATCCATGTGGGGGTGGGGCAATCATCCTTGTGCAAGTCTCTTCAATCAAAGATCTGTAACAAAACAATTCTTCCAGCGGAGTCAGCAAACAATGGGCTAAGCAAGGTGAGATGGCTTCTGGAGCTTCAGTTCTGCAGGGTCTAAGGTGGAGCAGGGTGTTAATGAGCCACATCACATTTTATCTCCCAGCGCGGATGATGATCAGCTTCTGCGGTCTTTTTTGTTGAGAAAAGAAGCCGGTGTTGCGGAGCCGTTTGCAACTTTCGCAGTTGAAAGCAACGTTTTTCCTCCAACGCTGTGTGGGATTTATAGTTGCAGCATGAGGAGAGCTGCTTGCACAGGATTCATCTGACAAGCAAAAAACAAAACAGAGTGTCAACACTAAACACGAGACTTTAGTTGTTGGCAGCACTGCTTGTTGGTTGTTCTGGATTTTAAATCTTGAATGGACAGATATCACAACGTGATCTAGATAATGCAGCGTTTTCTCTCCATCAATCCATGTCTGGATGACTTCTGACGTTAAAAGGAGACAATCCATGGCGACATGCGGACACGAGCGCCTCATTGCAATGTTGAAACGAACACAACAGCCATCGTGAATGCAGAAATGTGTACAAATCTAATTGCACTGATTAATTGCACTCATTCAATGCAACGAGTATACAGACAGTTATGTTGAAATGGAACGACATACATGTGCACGCTGAGAAATTGCTGCACAATTCACATTTCACACAGAAAGTAGATTTAGATCAAGGTTTTTAGTGCGGACCATTTTTCATAGCAACAGCAGAGCTACACTGGATCATCCAACCATGTCAAAGTCTTTGTGTCTTACCACGAATCAAAACAACCTCTGACAAAAAGAGGTAAGAGGTATGTGCACATCCAGCAACCTTTTGCTCCAACAAAACTTGCCGCAGATCGTGAACAAATGCCAGGATGAACAGAGGAAAAAAGAGCCCTTACAAAGGAAGAAGAGGTGTGGTGAGAACAACCACCATCAAAGGTGTGCCCAAGGTAAAAGTTTGTCATCAAGGTGCTGACAACATTTCAGATATGGACACATTTGTCAACGGTGCCGCGGTGGTTGCCTTTTGTGACAAGCGCAAGCACTAAGAGCGTACGGCACAACAATACCGTGAACCTCATTCACTCTATTCTACATGCATTCGTTTGATTGTTTGCAGACCGTAAAATCCAGAGCGATATTTTTGAAGTTCATGTGGCTCTTCGTTGTGCTGTTTGGTTTGTCAGTGGCGCTGTATCTCCTTATCATCCTGCTGAAAGATTACGTTTCTCGCTCCACAGTGACGTCCGTGGAAACCTACAAGGATTCAGATGCGGTAAGAACACAGTGCAGCGAAACTCAGGCCCCTGTAGATCGAATTGAAGAGCTGTAAAAACTCCCAGGTCTATCAACTGCCTTCATCAAAAAGAGAACGTTGGCCTATATATACACGGTGGTCGGAAGACTTTCCAGGAGTGTTTTTCTTGGCTTGCTCGATTCCACGCAATGATGAGGCACACGTTTGTGCAGGTCGCATGGCTGAGGCCACAGTTCCCCTGGAAACAGGCTAATTTGTTCTCGTATGGTTTTCATTTCAATGAGATGATATCTTTTCACTTCGCTGCCTTTGAAAAAGGCGCGAAGTATAGTATTGGAGCAGACCGTGGCTCAGCCTTTGGTTTACCCCTCCCCCATAGATGCCACCCCTCTGCCAGTCATTAACCAAGTGAGGACCAAAGTCAACCCCCAGGGTATGCCACTCCCCACTGATGTGCCACCCCCTCACTGATTGTGCCACCCCTGCGTGGTGCATAGCGATGGCTGCAGCGAAGTACCTTTGCCTTTGGGGCCAAATCTCTGGTTTGCTGGTTTTGTCTGGGAATTTAATTTGCCACGATGCAAGAAATTTCTGGAAGACGAATTTGTGGGGAGATATTTCCATCTGAGATTTTAAAGAAAAAGAATTGGAGGTCACAACTGACATGCAAAAGAGGATTTTTGTCATTGCATTCTGTATATCTGAGCGAAAAAGATCAAACTGTATCGTACGAGCCAGTTTGGTTTCTTGGAGAGCAAGCACAAGTTGAAATTTCGGATTCATGTTGAGAAACTCAAAGATTTTTTCACCAGCGTCCAGCTTTAACGTTTGCCTAAACGGAAAGCATGGGCGTGTCTTTGTCCCAGTGAACAGGTTCTCCTAAAATGTCCAGAAAGGGCCATCGCATGAAAATGCACCTGAGGAACTGACAGGTCTCTCTTGGGGCTAATCTGAACCAACTTCCAGTGAAAAAGTTGTTTGAAGCTTCCCTGTTGCCCTAAGTTTTGCACCCCGCCACAGAAAGTCTCTTTTTGGAAGGGAAAGCGCAATTCACTCCCTGCAAATTTTTACCACAGACTAAGGTAAAGCGGAACATCATCAATTTGATCACGAAAAGCGCCGAAGTGAATGTTTGCCAACAAATTACGCTTGATGCGGCGCAACATACTTTTTAATTGATGACAAATATTTTGCAGCTTCATTTGGAGGTGTTCTCTTTTCCCCTAGGAAACCAGCATTCCATTCCCTGATATCACTGTGTGCAACTTGAATAGCCTTGCAACACACACGGATGATGTCATGGCCTATGAAAAGTACCTTCCAGAGTTGGATGAGGTAAACGCACCACTTTTGTGTGCGAGTTTTGTCCTCACCTTCGTGAAAATGCATCTGTATTTACCGCACGTTCTCAGCCATTGTCCCTGACTTTCTTTCTACACTTGACAGTTCACGAAGGTCAGCAAAGAAAGGGTGAAAAAAGTTAAGCAGAAAGACGTTCACATCTTTTCCGAGATGAGGCATTTGAGTGACCCTTACGGATTTTTCCAAAACTATCACATCAATGAATCTTCTGACTCGGAACGAATAAGAAACACGCTGGTCTCGTGCAAAGCATTTGCAAAGGAGGAATATGACTGCACAAGTAAGGTGTCTAAATATTGATGATTGCTCGTTGGAAAAAGAAATACCTGAGATATCTAAGGGAGCAGACTGACACAGAATGACCTTCGCCCTTGACGTTGAATTTCTTCGAGAACTGCTTTGTCCATGAATCTGTTTTCTTCATCTAACGAACGTCCAAATTTGTTCTGCAGAAAACGAGCACATTAGCGTGAAACTGTTTGACACATCGCGGGGTCCGTGTTTCACGGTGAATATGACGGCGATGGCGGAAGGCGAGGACACTGTGTTCGGCTTGACCGCCATTTTCCACCTGAACGAAAACAAGCAAACCAGGAAGAGAAGAGATGCATTTTATGATCCAACTCTGCAAGAAACTCACGCTGCGGGTAAGGCGCACAACATGGAGAAGCTGCCAGAAAAAGAGTACATCTTGGTCTGAAATTGCACCTGCAGCAGACAACCAGTAACAGAGAACTCACAGAATTTGGGGACTTTAATCCCAAGATGAAGGTTACCAGCAAACGACTGAAGGACGTTCCAGGGCACAACCCTCAGGCACATAAAAACCTGTCCGACTTCTGGTGCTGAATTCAGCTGCTAACTTTTTTTCGAGTTTTTTTATGTGACAGACAGGTGATAACGGAACTACAATGCAATGCAATGTGCCCTGCGATTGATTCCTTGCATGGTTGTTTTTAAGGTCTTACACTGATGGTGCATCCAACGAATTCCGCGCCCAGTACTCGCAGTTATGTGAACCTATCTCCAGGAACTCACAGCAGCATCCACCTTTCTCCCATAATGAAGAGGAGGTGAAAAAAACCTGTCAGTGAAAAACACAAAATGTGTACAAAACTATATGCTTTCAGTCTCAGCTAACTTTTGACTGAATTGTTGCAAACCTGTGCAGTCTCTTTTGGATTTATGTGCCTTTTGTTTTCAGAATGCCAGAACCTTATTCTGACTGCATTGAAGGTCAAAGTACAATGCAGGAAAACGAACTTTACGGCCCCTATCTGAATGTGAATGAGGAGTACGACCGCTACCAGTGTTTGGCTATTTGCGTTCAGATGCAGGTTTTGTTTTCACTTCACACTTTCATCAGTTCCTGCTGCAACATTGCGTGCAAACAGGAAAGCAGAACCAGAATTTAGAATGAGAGATAAGCTAAACTTTCAGGTGGTTCAGGAATGTGGATGCTTGCTTGCGGATTGGTATCACACGACCGACATGTCAGAAGACTTCCAGTATTGCGGTGCTATGTCCAGGTACAAGGACGTAGAGGAACTTCTGGATGGGCTTTCCTGTGCACACCGGTTTTTGTTCAACCAGAGACACAACTATGAGATTTGTCATTGCCACGAACAGTGCCAAGAAATAGGTATATGTTCATTTTCTTATGATTTCCTCCTTTCTTATGGGTTGCCATGATACCATCCAAGAAGCGAAGGAGATCTGAGGAGATCTTCTCTTCTGTTACCCATCATGTGGATTCCATAAAAATATTTCTCCTGTTCTCTTTTGGTTTCCTGCACGATTTTTCTCAAATTGAAGAACGAATTTTTGTTCTATTTTCTCGCTATTTGCACGCAAGGCAAAAATGAAATTCTTGCATTGTTTCAGAATATGACATTAAGAGCTCAAGTACACCGTGGCCTCACGCATCGTATGAAGCCGCCTTCTTTGAAGCATACGTCAACGGTTCCAGATTTTTCAGTTACCCAGAGGTAAATATTCTCCTGTGAAAACTTGAGCATAAAACAGTCACTGGTTGCCACTTTGTTTTGAATTCTATAATCCCGGAAACATTCCTGCAAATATATGTCACACATTTGTTTTTCCGTGATGTCACAAAAGGCAAACATGATTCCTTCCGTGTTCTGTTTGTGGCACGAACCTGTTCTGGAATCTCCATCGACTTGTCCGTCATCCTGTTCGTTCATGACGCGTGTCTTATCTGATCAGGGTGACCCTCAAATAAAAAAAAATCATCATAGCTTGGTATCACAGCATGCATGGTGTTTTGAAAACACGACACAAGCAGTGCCGAAGACTGCATAACTAAAACGCGGAGAAATTTATCCAACAAACAGCGGGAAAATGCGTTCTCTTGCAATGGACGGTGAAGCAAGACCCACCAATCCACTTTCGCTTGTGCGGTTTTCCCTCAGGCGATACACAACACAGTTCGTGTTGTCCGCAATTCCATGCAAACCATTTCAATTACGATCCACATGGATCTGATGCAATTTCCTCATTTGTCGTTGAATCTAGACATGAATTACACAATGAACAAGAATGACCTTTGTCTTACTTTTGCAGTGATTGCGCGGGTGAAAATGCATTCGAGGTGCCATGCTCTTCAGCCAAAATAAGTCCCTTGGTCTTGCATCCATCCTCCCCGTGACTCAAGATCAGCCCCTTTAGCGACTGGAGTGAATACAGCAATAAATTGGTATTCAAATACTTTCTTCATGCACTTATATACACATTGCTTTTTCCTGCAGTTGTATGGTAACACAAACGAAGATGATCCGGAAGCAATGAAAGTTGTACGAGAAAACTTCTTACAGGTAAAAGTCGTTTTAGACGTGGTCGTTTTCCAACGAAGTCATTATCTCACATGTGTTGCTCTTCTGATTTGAAGGTGCACATCTTCTTGAAGAGAGACCACTTGATAAAGTACATCGACAAACCATCGCTTTCATTCCCTGCTTTTATTGGAAGTCTTGGAGGTAAATTCCAACGTATTCTTGAGGTTCTGCGCATTTGGGCATTGCAAACTTCTATCTGTGGTTGTGTGCTGCATGATGGTGTGATCAATTGCAGGTATTCTTAACCTGTGGATTGGAATATCTTTTGTGACCATTTTCGAAGTGGTAGAATTGGCGTACCATCTTGCAAAGTACAAGAAATCTCGTCCGCCTCCCCAGGCACATTCATGATGAAGATTCCAGATTCCTCAAGCAGAGGACAACATCCCGCAGGATAAAGCCAAGCTTTTGGTGTTTCAAGGACAATCAAGAGGACCTTCACTCAGGATAAAGAAATGTCTGCCTCAGCTTTAACGTTCATGTGGAAAAGAAAGGGAACGGATTTGTATCCATTGGAAGGTCACCAGGAAATGATTTCTGCCATGGAAATGGGTTTCTTCCCGCAATAGAAGACAGCATATCAACATAACCTGAACCCTGGACAAAGAAAGGTCTGCTTCAGCTTCAGCTTTCATACATGTGTGCCATGGAGGAGAAAAGAAACGGATGTCTTCGTTCGAAACACTGCCGAAGCCACCAAGATGTGTTTCTTAGTTCACCTGGAAATAAGTCTTCTCAGGCAGAACTATGCATGCAGATATCTAAGCAAAAGTTTTTCGCAACTGAAAAGAAAATACAACCAACATTGATCAGATGTTGTCTCTATGTTTTTTAATGCTTTACTACAACTCACAAACTCACACAACCAAGTAGCCATGAATGATACGTAAACAAACGTTTTGAGAGGCCCTATAAAAACTCGGAGGCTCACACTTGAGGATGACTTTGTTCTGGATGATTCAGGTTGCCATCCATCTCGGTTGCCTTCAAGTGTCTCATATTGATGACATCAATTGCACACACGGGCTGAACACTTCTTGAACATTTGCATGTCCTTTCATCTGAAATTTCTACATGAATACAGGAAAAGCCATGAAGACCAAATTCCCCACCACTTTTTTTTTTCATTTTTATTTGACCTGCGCTTGACAATGGTAGCGCGTCATCAGATTCTTTTAGTGAAAATTGCAGTTGGCAGATTTTGGTAAGAAAAAAGCAAACACCCAGAAAACTCAAAAGATAGAGCATTTTTGAAAGGACCCAAACACAGAACGCCTTGTTTGCTTTTTTCTGTTTTCACACAACCAAGGCCTAGCTATGGGGAATTCTCAGGTTTTGTGTGGCTTTTACCATTTAGGAATTCAAACACCTTCTGGTATCTTTGGTGCAGAAAAATGTGAAATTTGACCTGCATGGCTTTGACATGTACAATCTGCATTTACGACGACCGCGCGCGCAACCATGTGGGCAACCATAATTCGTTTGAGTTGCCCAGAGAGTCTTTATTTGTTGTTCTTCACTTGCTATGGGTTTGCGCCGTGTGTCACACCTTACTGCTCGTCGAGCACTGTGGTGCGCACGATGATCTCCGTCACACTGTACGGGTCGCAGTTGGAGCTGGGGCGTCTGTCCTCCAGATAGCCGCATCCGTCCTCACCCACCTGTGGGAAACAGATAGATCAGTCAACAAACAGCACTCTTCGCGGTCCAAAACCGTCATGTCCATTCCAATGAAGGTCTTGTTTTCTTTGACAGGGAGGGGGGCATCGTATTCCGCGCATTGCAGAAGCAGGCATACATTCCTTCTGATTTTGTGCGGAACTTAAATTGGCCCATGGGTTTCGCCTCAGGAACGTGTCAACTGAGAATCACTTGAGGCAGAATTGAACAAGACAGCTGCAGAATCAACAAAAGAGAATTTGATGATGTCCTTGCAAAAGAAGAAAGTTTAGCCGTGTGTTCATGGCTAAAATCGCCTGCCGAAAATATATATGTAGATCTATTCAACTGTTCCATGTTTGCAGAACAAATCACAATTGAGTCCAGTTTTTACAGACCGGATGATCAGGAAGAGAGTCCTCATCCAAAGGGAGAGAATTTTGCCACAACAGTTCTTTTTTGTTTTGAGCCCTAAATGTGGCAAAGGGTGAAATTGAAAACCACTGAGTTCCGCCCTTCATGCACCATTCCGGATCCACATTTGGATTTGGGCACGAATTCAGATCCAGTGTCCAAACGGAGGAGAAAATTGCGTGTTACCCACCTGTCTGGGGATTCTGATCGAAGCACCGCGGTTCGCTACACCAGAGGAGAAGTCATCAATACTCGATGTTTCATGCAGACCAGTCAGACGTCTGGAGCAGAGAAAAATAAATTTGGCGAGACTAGCAATGTGTGAATTGACACTTTTGATGAACGACCTTTCTACTTCACACTGAGCTGGTAGAAAACATGAACTTATTGCAGGTTCAATATTATACCTGCGCAATGAATATGGCAATTTTTGGAACTTATGTGGTTTCGTGAGTGTCTGAAAAAACCAAAAGGGTCAACAGACGGAAAAAAAACCTTGCACTTTTACTTTTGAAGCATTTTGGCCCGGATGCTTGCGTCACAAATGAACTGACAACAAGCCATTTGTTTCCTTCGGCAGTACCCGTCAAGAAATTTTTAGCTGGCTCCACCTTTTGTTGTCCTGTCCTCCGTGGGGGTCATAATAGCTGATGTGAAGAGCATGTCTCTTCGCCATCTTCTCTATGGCAGCTTCAATGGCCCTGGAATGATAAGGAAGTTCACAAAAAATAATAAAAATCACCATGCAGTTGTCGTCGTAGAAGAAGGCAGGACGCGATCTTTTTGTCACACGATAGCAAACAAATGGCAGGGTGTCGCGGGAACTAGCACGAACTGTTCCTTGGTGACTCGATTGTTGTTTCATAAAGGGTAATTTTCAGTAAATTGAGACCACATTCTGTGTGTAATGGAAATCAGCGCAGGTCATCAATCTCAGGGTTGTTATGATCTTACTGCGTCAACTAAAAGAGGACATGTGGAGAATCTATGTAGCGTTCCTTTTGGAAAAAAGAATGACATGTTCCAAGTGATGTGTGGTACTCTTCAGTACGAGAAGTTTGCTCACTTTTCTTCGTGAGCCATTTTCTTTTTTTGGGATACAAAAGGATGATGGGATGATGTTAGCATTTCTGAAATGGCAAACTTTTTGTGTATATGTGTGTGATCAGAGTGTATGCGGTCCATTGTGCTGCACTCCAAGTGCATACAATAGGTTTTTATCTTGCTCTCTTCGATGCTTAACACAAAAACACAATTCAACAAACGAAACAAAAATGGAACAGAATGGCTCAGTTTGGGGATTTTCCAGAGGACGTTTCGTTTATTGGCGAGTGTCTTGCATCATGTACACCTGGAGTATTCTTTTTGACTTGTCCTTCCTGCGTGTTGTTTTGCCGAATTTCCTGCAGTGAAGGGAGCAATATCAGCCCTGAATGTAAACATGTTTCCCACAAAGTGCCGGTTTTATCCCGTTTGGACAAGAGCTAAAAGGTGAAGATGAACAATTTTGAACGAAACATTCCCGGGATAAGAGGGGCCCATGCGTCCGCCACAAGCCGCGCGTATAATGGGTGTGTCTTTTTCACAAGTCCAGCAAAACTTACTTGATGCCGCCAGGCTTCCTCATCTCCAGGGTGGAGTAGTTACAGTGCGCTCCAGCGCCATTCCAGTCGCCGGGCATCGGCTTCGGGTCAAAGGTGACGATAACTCCAAAGTCTTCTGCGACTCTGTGCAACAGATACCTGGATATCCACAGCTGATCTCCCATCTCAATCCCCTCGCAGGGGCCCAC
>JAAUYG010075335.1_pt1 | contig 14412 bp, 9 predicted proteins | sample 7278091 | NCBI WGS metagenome assembly JAAUYG01 (sample SAMN14350201, study PRJNA611818) | marine sediment metagenome | isolation source: surface marine sediment (0.6m) | place: French Polynesia: Moorea | collected 2018-08
CTGAGTTCTGCGTGGCACATCCAATACACCTATATGTTTATAGAGTTACGTACGTAGGTGTGTGCCTATCCTAAAGCTGCATGTCCGTTGTCCCTGCTCGCTAGTACCAATGGACCACTCGTGTTTAAACTACTATGCATGTAGTGTTACAAGTTCCAGGAATACTGATACATTATGCTCATCGTGCGACAGGAAAGAGATTCCTTGATCAAAGGCCAGGTCTGGTGGTGTTTGGACTGCTCTCATCTCCAGTGGGGAATGGACCTGTTCAAACAAATCAGTCCCCTCTCGGACCGAATTAGGCAATCCCCGTGAGTATCAAGCTTTTCCTGTCCCCAGAAGCTGCTAATAAACGTTGAACCACTGCATGGTCTTGTGTATTAAATATTGAAACGACTACTGGGTTGACACAGTGTAGTGCCTTTTGTGATACGGATTATGCTGTTAAATCCAAGCAGGTACATGTACATGCGTCCACTGCATTCACGCGATGCAATACTTTCTAGTGTTGCCACTGCTACAACGTGAACTGGTATACTTAACCCCTTCTATCACACAGAGAATCGCGTGACACTGTTTTATTTGGTTTTGTTGTTGCTGTTATTTACTTTTTCCTTCCCTCATTCTCTACTTCGTCCGGTACTAAGTACATGTACGAAGACTTCACCATTTATGATTATTTGAAGTGCATGTACAGGGCCACAGGATTGCCTCTGAAAATACCTGTACACGAGAGATCGCGTGGTCTGCTATACTGGCCTTTGAGAATCATGACCTGAAAATGTCGAATTTTGTGTACCAGTCTATATGTTTCAAGACCGACAGTGGACCATGCAGGAGGGACATATATAGGCCTAAATACATTTGTACAAAAAAAACCCCAGAGACTTTCATATTAAATTAGATGCATTGACCTTTCTGTCTACGTGGTTTACTGCCATACAATTATTAATTGCGGGATGTGTTTTTTCTCTTGCCTGGATGCCGGGTCAGTTTGCTGGGTTCGGCTGGTCATTAATTCTTTTTTACTAGCGTGTTGCCGATGGATCATTGTGTCGCATGCATTCCTCTGGTATATATAGTCATCGCAATGCGATTTGTGACATGTAAACACGAAAACTCGCTTTCGTCCACTTTTTTTTTTTTTTACACTCTACGTATCCCCCTGGCTGTTACGTGACTGTGGGCAGCTCGAACTAATTACGGGTGTCGATGTAAATAAAAAATATTTTCTATGGGCATATAATTAAGAGCGTGGCTCGCATTCCTTGGGTCAAGCGATGGCTCATTTGATGGTCTATTATTAAGGTCTATTAAAGGCCAGTTAGCCGGCTTTTTTTTTTCGTTTTGGCCACGGTGGCGACTTCATTGACTCGCAGCATGGAGAGAAAAGAGAGGGGATCTACGGTGTGAAACGGGCGCCCAACCTCCGTGTGAATTGCCTCCTTTAGCCCTGCGGTGGTAAGCCGGAGGACAGCATAGCTAGGCCACCGCAGGCAGCAATGCTTTATACAGCCAGTCCTGGCACTGTCACTCACCACACCTGAACGCAGGACACACAACAGTGCTTTGAATGTGCTGAGGAATGCCAGTCACCCTCGTTTAAACGCGAGGAATTTGTCAAAGCGCGGGACTTTGCGGCATGCATTGCAGGCCGAACGAACCTTGGATAATAAAATATCACTGAGCAGCGCGGGTCAGGGGTGCTCGCATGAGCGATTTTACATTGTGACGAGGCAGGAAATCGGTAGTTGGGGTGGTGGTGTGATGGAAGGAGGCAGGGAGCAGCAGCTACAGAAGATGAGAACCTTCACATCGGACGCCGCGGTCAGAGTGAAAACTGACAAACGAGTGACAACCGCGGCAAATGACGATGTGAAGCTGCCAGGACTACCTTGTAAACTTATTTGACAGTCTGAGTTACTTCTCTGCAGAAGATTCTATAGACCGAGATAAATTAACCTGATGACTGAGATACACGACCTCCGGGACACGATCGAAGAATGGGCCTCCGTAGAGAGCGCAACTCTTTCGTCTAGCCAAAGATAGATGTACCTGATGTGTGAAATATAGGACGGACATATGAAAACACGCTACCATGACATGGGACACGACAAAAAAAGAGAGCTAAGTCATAAGTAAAGTTCGGAGTTGACGCATTTGTCTGTCTGACAACCGCTTGCAGCCGCAAAAAAAGTATGTTCGAGCGACGAAACTAAAGGAACGACCGTGCACGACGTATTGGAGGATTCTGTTCTGTGCAAAAATTAAGATTTACACGCCAGGCTGTTGTATCAGGTGAACTATTTGTAATCCGAGATATGGGGATTGAATGTGTTGACATTTCATTTCCGTGTGGAATTACACTCTTATTGTGCAGAGCAGCAACGTGATACCAAGTAACGCAAGGAATCTTTGGAGCTCCGCAAGGACTTTTGGCTGATCGACTCACGAAAGGCGGCAGAGGAGAAACGGAGAGAACAGGAAACTGTCTGGATATTCGGATCTCTGTATACATGCCTTCAGATCTTGGACATGGATTTTACTTCAAAGGAAAACCCAGACTGTCTGTTTGCATACAATTTAACTTATAGCTGACAGCAGAGAATCCCAGATCAGAACGGAAGCACGATGACTGCATACCCGGGGCTCACGTACACGCTGTGCGCCTTCCTGGCAGCCGCCATTTTGTGCAATCTGTTGCTGTTGCTATGGCACTGCTTCCGGTTCCCGTCGCGCGGGACGGTTCGTCTGCTCAAGTACGCCGTCGGCCTTCTCCACGTGGCGTATCTCGTGCTGGCGACGTCAGTGGTCCTCATGGTTCTCCGACTGGACATACCACAGCAGTGGTTCTGTACAATGATCGGATTCCTCCTTCTATACAGTGCCCAGGTCGCTCTCTGGACCATGGCAGCGTGCACCATCGTCATGTTGCTATGGCAGCGGAACCAGATGCCATGGAAACGCGGCTGGCTGGCTAACTATCAGGAACACAAGTGGCGTCTGCCGATCTTCCTCTTATCGATGTTCTTGGCCTGCGTCGTCCTGGCCATCGTGGTGTTCCTGCCTCTTCTCAATCTGGATTTCTTTGATAGCTCCACTCCGTTCTACTACCCCTGCGTGCACATGCGATTTCCCGAGGAGCGTGGCTGGGTCTATTCAGCCGCAGTGCTGTCCTCCATGTGGCTGGCGCTCCTGATCGCCTCCACGTGCGTCCTCTACACCATGGTGACAACGAGGAGAACGCGGCAGTCGCTGCTTGCTTTCTGCTCTCCAGGTGCCGGTACTGGGGGGACCAGTCTCCATCAGGATCTGAGCGAAGCTTGGAACCTTGCCTGGCGAACCAGCATCACCATCTGCTGTAACATCTTCTTCTGGCTTGTGCTGCTGCTGTGCTTCACCGTCAGCTTTGTGTCATCAGGGCGGCTGCTGGAACGGCTCTACCTGCAGTGGGTGCTGGGCTTCCTGGCCGGGGTGACTTGTCTGGCACACCCTGTCGTCAGCCTTGTGCTAGCCCTGGCCGGGAACAGACGCTGCTGCGGCCGGCTGAGGGAACCTCTGACCAAAGACAATGCCACACCGTACGGCCCCGGGCTGGACTGCCCTAAAAGTCTGCTAGGACTGTCCAAACTGCCGGGAAAACAGGTACACGTATACAATGTATCCATAGATAGTGTGAGCGATATGAATGTGATTATATTAATACATTGGTTATGGATGAACTTGATGGTTCTTTACATCTATGTGCTCCCAGCAGCACCAATATGCTTTTTGGGCATTTATCCTTCATAGGAAAAAGGCATAAACAGGGTTAATATAATCAAAGTGATAACAAAAAGACAGTGGACTCCATCGAGCGAGTTGCTTAAGAATGTCTTAATAGCACCTGCAGTGTAGTACCGTAGTAGTCATGGAGTACGCTGCCTTGCGTCTTCTCCCGACCCTACCAATTTTGGAAATTTTCTCTAGTTTATCCTTCACGTGGTGAGAACGCCGTTCGTTTTCGGTTCAAAACTAAATAGACTGTACATAGAACTCGATTCAAAAATTTTCTCTAAAGTTTCCTTTAACGATAAGTTCGCCCGAGAGATATGAAGACTTTATGGTGTTTTTGCACACTGCTATACACCAGTTAGAATCATAGCGCTGTTGACTTTTAACATTCAATTAACGTACCTTTAATAGTTTGATAAAGCACTTGATTGAGAAGTAATTCTGTTGTGGCCTAGTATTACCCCAAACTAACACAAGTTTGATTTAGGTGCTACTTTATTGAATTAAGTACATGAACATGTACTTCAAAGCGACGGGGTAAACTACCCGTGTACAAGTCCGCTGGAGAATAGTCTTTCCTTACCGACATGAGTCCCATAATCACGTCTTAATTTACGACAAATACAATTACTCATTTTACCACGTACGTTCGTAATAGATGTGTATTGACAGCCCCTTTGAGCCCCTTTTCTGCTAAAAAAAAGATTCCTGGATAAACTGGGTCAAGAAGCACGGGCAATGAGATGAAAGCCAGATGAAGGGTGACTCGATTCGTCACCGATAGCGTTATTACCTGTAATTGATGCATGGCATTTGCAATATTTGGTGAATTGCAATTTTCGACATTACATCTGTACATCTAGGTATGAAAGCGATGTGGCTGAGCCACGATATGAAGTTGCTTATTGTGACTGCAGCAGTTTAGGTTTATGTCTCATGGCTATAAACCGTGATTAAGTGAAAAACCGTGATTAAGAATTATATAGTCCTGAGTCAGTAGCTGTTTGAGAGTTCTTAAAAATAAGCAAAAATATTTCCCCTGAACTGAACAGCCATAAAAGGCATATTGTACACGTATGTCAAAGACTTGAGATCGACGCAAATGACGCGATGCTGCATTTTCACGCCACTCCCACCCCAATCCAAGACCGCAGCGACCGGACCGGGGTGAAACGAACTGGCCAGCAGATGAATTGTGGTCGCCCATTCCTCTGACCACGCTGATAGCATTGATGTCACCCGCCCCCTTGGCGTTCTTTGTGAACGGCGTCAGTGCTCTGGTGACCATGATATGTATGCTCCAGCAGCCAGCGGACGGCCTGGCATTGTATATTGTATACGTACCGTAGTGTCATCACAAGCGATTTACAATTTGTGAGGCTTCTGTTCCGGCTTTCAAAGCAGTTTTTAGATTATAGAAATCCGTGCTTTCCGGAACCTTTGTACGCAATATGTCGTATTCCCAACCTCTTGAACAAAAAAGGGCTAAAACCATGAAAATCGCTATTAGAATTGGAGCTTTGTAAATTGCTCTTATATATACCTGTAATTACATGCACTTAAACCCCGTTTTTCCCACCCGGGTGGAAATTTCTATGCCGCACACTTCTTTTCCAATTTACAGGAAATATATCAAGTGTGAGCATGGTGTGGTAAGAAAAAACACATCTGCAGGATCTATGCCATTTAAAATGTCAAAGACCAAATATGTAAAAGCCTTGTGCGCGGAAACAAGTTACCAAACAAGTGGCGACGCCCGAAGTGTGAACTATTCACTAAGTAGAAGCTAAAATATCCCTACATATGTCCAGTTTCAAGTTGCCAATAACGCGTTTCTTTGACCTACCTCCCTTATTTGGGTCTGAAAGGGGCTGCATGTACATAACGATTGTTTATAGAGTCAACCGGGCTTTAACGTGAGAACCAAAACATTCCAACGGGACACAGTAGATACGTTGTTTATCGTGCAAATAACAGTCCAAGCAATTCTACCTGGCTTGATTCGTACAAAGACAGTTCTACCTCACATTTATATCACCTAAATAGGCATTTCAAAGCTGTGGCTCTAGCAGTTACGCCTCTTTTTTCTACTCCGTGGGAGCCAAGGAGCAATTTTCTTCCCGTGATAAATGAAAGTGTTTGCTTGACAAGAATTTCCGGGCATGTAAAGAAAATATTGAAACAGGGAACGATTATGTGCCCGGGGCAGTGCTGTGAAAGAGGAAGTATACTTGTCTGTATTTGAGGCCGACGAGGCGTGATGCCAAACAGCCTCGATATAAAGGTCACGTGGGCGGAAACAAGCAAACTTTTGTTACTTTGCAATATTTATGTCCGCCAAAAAACTCACGTCATACTAACCGTATCTCCTGTGTCACTGTACATTTTGCCACTCCCTGAAATGAAAAACGCATGTGTCATGTACTGGAAAAGGCAGCTGTAATAAAAAAAAAAATCTGCTACAGCACCGCCTTTAGCGCCTTTTATTAAAAAAATCTTTTTCTAAAGCCGGCAGGGTCACAGTAACGAGTAGCCGTTTCAAAACGTACTGGCTCGCCTGCAGCTTTTTAAATTTTCCATTTTCTAATAGACGCGGCAGGTGCCGTTTGTCCGTCCAAAAGTCACGTGTCAACTCGGCTTGTAGGTCTTCAGGCTACGCCACGAGATACCATTACTGTCCAGTGAGGCCTCCTCATTCAATTAACAATTTTAAAATAGTCAAGGTGCCATTGCTGCTGAGCAGTCTTAGTAGTATGTGGTAAACGTCCGTAAACTAAGGGGATTAATAAAATCATTATGAAACACCAATCCCTGGACAGAACGGCCCAATTGTATTCCGTCAAAGCTCGGACAGTCTTATCTGTGGACCATGTTTCAATAAACACGGCATGTCGCCAGACCCATTAATGAAATACTTGTGTATCTAAAGCTGTCCTTCACATGTAGATCGCCAAAGTATATTGTGCTGCTAGTGTTCCAAAGTTTCAACTCTTCAAGTTTAATATTTAAATTGATTCAGCCCCGGCGTCTACGGTAAAATTATTTCTTAATCTTTGCAATTAAGCTGGGGTTGACAGTATCTGGCATCTTATGGTATTTTATGTTTAACATAAACTTGGCTACAAAACCACGTTTTTGGCTGCATGAGAATAAGATTGAAATTTTTGCTGTTAAAAGCCTCCTTGTTTAAAAATCCAGCTACTAACTTTATGCGGGGAGATCATGGCTGCATTAAAGGGGTACACTGTGTCGAACATATGATTCTTAATGCCGGCAAATTTCCACATAATATTTCAGGAAATCAAGCAATATCTGGTGCAGTGGATAGATGACAAACCCACCCGGCCGGTGGTGAATGGCGTCCTGAAAGTTTTCCATCCGTCCGTCTCCCACAAGTGGCAGAACGAAATGAACGCGGCATGCAAGCTGCTGGGAGTAGAACACCCTAATATTGCACGCTATCACTGGGGGTCGCCAAAAAATCGCTTCAATTCGGCTATTTGCACATTTACAGCGGACATCGTCGGACAAGAGACCAGGTATACGATTTATTACTCAAAGCCATCTATGTATATATCAGAAATAAAATATGTAATATAAAAAGTGACATATCTTTTATTGTTATGCGATACCATTGATGGTTATACTACAAGGGTTATTTCACAGCTTTTTTCGTATGAGGCTGTGGTGTTTATGCAGTTTGTATTTAATTAAAACGTGGTGCAACAAAATGGACGTAAAAGGCCTTGTTCCCGTAGAGCTCCAATTCTGCCACACTTTACCCACGTCCTTTCACAGTCATTTGACAAACTTATTGCCTGCCGCAAATAGTTGCGGGCAGTTATTGACCAGACAAGAGTGAGTCAATGGCGGCTTTCCCTGCCGCCGGGTGAAATGTCCCCCTTGTGTTATATGATTAAGTAAGACAGATTTAATTATGAGGGCGTTAGCATATTACAGACACTCCTGGTAGCAGCGTCAAGAAAGACGCTCAAACACATCTGTATATGATGTCCACCAAAGCATTGAAAGCTATTGGACCTTTGTAATTTCTTTCGAGTTTTAATCCGACATTCCCTACGTACGGTCTTCCAGCGTATTGTGTCGACAGCACTACCCCCTCGGCAGCCTGCAGCGTTACCTGGAGACAAGCGTCGGTAAACTGTCGGAGATAGGCCTCCACAAGATCGCTCAGGACTTGGCCAACGGTCTGGGCCATCTTCATCAGTTACACCTGGTGCACAACAACCTCAGTACCAACACTGTGTACATGACGTCAGTGGCAGAGGTAGCACACGACGAGGCATTTCGACTTTCCTGAAAGCTCTATGTTTACTATTCATGTATTCCTTTGATGATGATGATGATGATGATGATGATGATGATGATGATGATGATGACGACGACGACGACGACGACGACGACGTGCCACGCAGTCTAACTTAACTTGTTCTCACCACATCTTAGCTTAAATCGTAGGCCTAGTAGATTTTTTCCTTGCACAAATTTTTTCGTGCACCAATTTAATTCCTATCATTTTTCCCCAGGACCTGGGAGTACGAGTTGTAATCGCAGATTTCGAGGAGAGTTACACGGTGAGTCCGGACACACTGAGGAAGTCTCCATTAACGGTGGGCCAGTTCACCAGTGCCTACTGCGTCTCCAAACAGCTGGACATGGACAACAGTCGCTTCTCCCCGGATATCCGGGCGCTCAGCCTGGTTGTCCTGGAGATGATAGTGACGCTGAACAGTCACAAGTACAGCAGGAGTTTGGAGGAGAGGAGCTCCATGCCAATGGAAGACATTACCGCCCAGCTGTCCTCGGACGCTGGGGTCAGGGAGAACCCACCCTCTCCCTGCAAGTGTACCTGCTCTTCCAAGGTCACTGAGGTCAGGGCATTTGTAGAGAAAGACCATTCCAGGCGAGCAAAGACAGAAGCATGTTCGGATGTCACCTCATCCTGGTTGTCCCAGGGTCCCTTGAAATCTGTCGTCCCATCGGTGTCAGGGAGACCCAGGCCTACCCCGGGGAACAGACAAGAGGTGGCCTCTGTAGACGTTCCCGATGTGTTCAATGGTAAGACTAACACGAGAACTCGATCATCAACAACAGCAACAGCTGTTAAAAGCATACAGCAGAGACCTCTTCCAGGCATCCCCACTGCTAATTCAAGCACGACCCATGTCTCCTCTGAACCAAGGTCCCGACTTCCAGTCTGTTTCAGTGCCAACAGCAGCCTAGACACAAAAGATGTGCCGCTTGTCACAGGCCGTGGTGGTCACAGCTGTGACAAAATCACACTGAAGGACTTCTCCCCTGGGCAGTCGAGCTCTGACTTGGAGCCACTGTCCTCTCCTGACAGCAGTGAGCAGGTCCACAGTGGATCTATCGCCAGCCTTGGCAGCTTTGAGACAATATACGAAGACGACGGTGACATGGTGGATTCTCCCGGCCACAGGACCCATCGGCTTCACACAGTGGTTGGCGGGAATGGAGATGGTCAGGCCCAGAGTCGCCGACGGCCAGGCTGGGCGGCACGGCGCCGCAACCTGGATGAGTTCCCTCTGAGGAAACGCCTGTCCCTCGCTTCATTGGACGGCAGTATAGTGAGCCTGGATAGTGGGGTGGGCTCTGCGAACTATGACTCGACCTCAGACCAGGCCTCCGGCAATGAAGGTAGCCTGAAGATGACGAAGCGGCTGTCACTGCCTGCCTCCCAACCACTCCGCCTGCAGCAGTATCACTTCCACTCGCTGTCTGAGAGCAGTGACACTGCAGGAGATACCGTCAGGGACTCAGACAATGACAGCCCTAGGCGAGAAAAGAGGAGGTCCAGCAGCTCGAGATTCGCCAAGAAAACTGTCAGCTCGGACAAAGCGACCAGCACAGACAGTCTGGAGCGTAGAGTGCAACCAGACATCAGAGCCAGAGACAATAGCAAACCTCAGGCTGCAGCCACAGCAGTAAACAATGCTTCCAGTGTGACTACTGCCACCAATTCCAGCAGTCCATGTCAATTCTGTAGCCTGTGGCCTCGCTCCAGCTTCGACATGAAGCATCCGGCAATCCGCAGCCAGTACCGGAACCTGCTGCCACCTCCTATGCCTAAGCTAGGTGTGTCTGCAGTGCGCAGTCACCGGATGTCATCGTCCGACCTGTCACTGAACTCTCAGGCATCATCATCAACTAGCCTGGATGCTGTAGGACTGTGCCAGGTCCACCAGGCAGCTGCCAGCCACGGCCATGCCCGCATGATGTCAGACTCCATACAACAGTCCCTGAAACTCATGCACGCCAGACAGGCTAAAGACCAAACAGCTGACACAAAGCTACCCAAACCGACGGCAGATTTGTCCCATGGCTCAGACACCCAGATCCCGGGGCTGTACGAGAATCTACCGCCCCAGTCTCAGCCAGAAGCTGCACCTCATGACTCTGTCACCTCCATGATGCAGGACCATGAGCTGCTGTTACAGAAACCCCCGATGTTACAGACCCCGGTTAACCCTCCCAGAGAGGTGTCTCAGCTCCAGGCACTCTGTCGGCTGTACGGGCTCCCCCCGAACAACCACCAGCAGCTGCAAGAACTGCTGGAAGGCGTCGTCAAGGTTGGCGGAAATGGATCCATTCTACAACAGGTGAGAAGCAGCTAGGGGTACCGGTAGTCAGAAAACGTGTGTCTATTAAATCAGATTACATCGACTGCACCAAGTGTAAGCCCACCAGAGTACATATTTGCAAACAGAATATTTACCACAGACTACAGGATATTTTAACTGACCACGATAACAAAGATAATCGACTCTGTAATATTTTTGTAGGATTCGACCATTAGTTTAGCAAGAAAGTTTAGCACCCATCACACCCCAAGTTCATACAGTTCTGTTTTTTTTTTTTCAGTTGGTTCCCCTGCTGCAGGACTGTTGGAAAGAACACACAGCACCATCTGCTGATGAAATCCTACGACGACTGAACGTTATTCTTTCCTCAGCCTCTGTATAACAAAAAATCTCTTTTTGAGTAGTGCCTATTTTTTGTCCAGCATTATATCTAGCCATGGTCCATTACGAGTTGCAATTGAATATGTAAGTACATGTACTTTGAAGTTGCACACCCAATCATCAGTCAGTGATTTGCATGATTTTTGTCCGAGCTCTTCAATCCGCATACATGTAAATGCAGATTCCTTAACGTTGGTCACCATGTCTAAACAGCACAGCAGTGACCACAACAAATGAAGCCTGCATGAAAATCCTTATATAAAGATTACATTTCTGGGACCCGCTTCTTCCAATACCCCAGTGTTGCTGCCATGACAGCATCGCAGTATATTTTTCCCCTCACGGAATGGAATGATACACCAAATCAATTTTTGCATATCTCAGAAGGGACAGCAGTTATGGTGAATTCAGAGGCACAGGAGACGACCACGTCTCTGTTACTCAGGGAACCAGTAAGTTCGACTGGCTAGCATTTTTGTGCACGGTCACAGACCATTGCTTTACAGTCTTGCACATACAAATGTATTAGGATATGATATGCATCACCTTCTGCAGATATTACAGTTAACTGGGCTTGGATTTCTGAAACAATAGAGTGAATTTTGAATCACGTCCAAGTTTCATCCAATCAGTGTCCAGATTGCGGACTTAAGTCAAATTCCGGCTCAAATTATTTTGGAAACTCCTCCCGATTATGGACACTCCACCCCTGGACTGGCACTGTTAAGTCTAGGTTTGAAGTTTGTTGAGTGAAATTCTCAACCAGGCACACTGCTCAGATGTTTTGTCTTTCAAATTTCAGCCCGAGATTTGCAAAGCATGATATCTAGAGCAGTGGCAGAACCTATGAACCCTACAGTAGTCCCTCTCTTAATGGACACTCTCAACAGAGACCACCCTGTCCAACAATGCCATCAATTTTTTTCTGCTACTACTGTCGATGTATTTACTTCTCTCACTCACCAAAGGCCACCTCTCTATTATGTGACCACACGTTCTTGACAAATAGGGTGGCCTTATTAGAGAGGGACTACTGTACAGCAAAGTGCTTAGAGATAACCCCCTGCTCAAACTACCAACAAACAAATGGAGAACTGGACAGGATAAACTTAGGGCATTGTGGAAAGCCATGAAGAACAGTCTTCTTTCAGCTTTCCCATACTTCATGCTATCTTATATTTGAGGGCCATTTTATGAATTGGTATAAGATTTGGCAAATTCTGTTGGGTCATGTGTTAGTGTTACACACATAGATACAGGACATGTAGTGTAGTAGACACATTTTATATTTTGTTACATCTGTATTTCATTTATTTTCAATAATAAACTTAGTATGTACCTATTAATTTTGTTCCTTTCGTTTCATTCTAAGATCTGTGAGCATGGTGAGGCGAGTGACTTTTGCGTTGCTGTATAGACATCTCTAGATTTCTGCCCAAGGTTGATGATGCCCGATTGTTAAAGCTAAACAGAAGCACAATAAAACGTGACTGTCAATGTCAAAACTCTTAGTTCTTAACCTCCACATGCAGAACTACCGACAATGGCAAATCACAGAGAGTAGAAGATTACACAGATGGATTGGCTATGAAGGTCAGCGCAAAGCAAACTCCACCATGAAAGATACAAAATACTAGTAGTCCTTCTGAATATCATCATCCTATAGGTGTACATGCTTGATATTCTTCATCAGCACGATTGTTAACAAAAGAAGACCAATCTTTTTTTTCTTTTAACTGGGGGTTCTTTATTTCCTGCTGAAGCCACTTAGAACAATGATTAGTTTTATAGAGAGAAATCTGTAGTTTAAAACAGTGAAAATTTATGTAAAATGATATGCTAATGATAAAAGACAAACACACAGTCACACTTGAGTGCCTCTAAATTTCTTCAATACGTAACAGCAACATAAATAGAATCTATATCGCAGTATATGGGTATCTCAACTGTGCATGAAAACTAGAGCAATAGTAATGGCAACACTCGATGAATGAAAACACATTAAACAAGAGAAGTGACACCATATCGTGTGAAACCTCGCACACTTTTCAAGTCTTAGGTATACATGCAGTTCAATTCTTACATAAAAAAACGCGACAAATGTAGTCCAAAACTAAATTCATATTTTGCACCAAAATGGAAATTGCAAGATTCAGTCATGCATCAACAACCACTCATAAGCAAAGCACTTTTACTTTCAGACAACAGAGGTAAAAAGGCACTCTACAAAATGCAAAGGTTTCATTCAAAACATACCGGTAGTCAACACATTTGCCAGTTTCCTGTTTCTTAAGTCTTAGCAGAATGTTTTATCCATGTTTATTTATTTATCAATTATTTATTTAAACCTAGCTCAGTGCATATACATGTACTCTCAGTATTCGAGAAATTTCCACATTGGACAGCAAACTGAATATTTTTCAAATGCATCTTGAAATGGACTTCAGCAATGCACAATCTTGTCAATCACAAGAAAGGCCAGAAAATGCATGAATCTCCAAAATGCATAGTTCAACATGCAAGTATAATATATCGAGTTACTAACTTCAAACTCTACTACGTCTCAAAATCCATACAAATTTTGCTATTAATATTCCTGTATTATACACACTCAATATTTAATCAAAACAATTGTGTAGCACACACACAATAAACCTTGTGGACAGAGACAATGTTAAAATTTAAAATTACTATAATGCATTTTATATATGAAAGCACAGGCCCATAGTCCTGCAACATACTTAACTCAAAACTCAAGTCAATACTTTAAGTGTTGACTTAAGTTTTTATTTGAAGTATTTTCAAGAAAGGTAACTTGGAAAAAAACTTAGGTGAGCAAAATTCGACAGTCTGAGTAAAACCTTAAGTATTTACTTAAGTCTTGTATTCAAATTCTGGCCCATATCTACAAACAGGCTACTATTATCTGGTATGCCACTATCAATATTAACTACTAGGCTTGTATACATCAGCAGGGTTTCACCTCCATCTGTCACAAAAAGTCAATATATTATCCAGGATTGGCATTTCAACAAAATAATGGTCTAATAATATTTGTTTGGGAATTCAGTTGGAATTTCTCAAGGAAATTCCGAGCCCACACTATCATTTTTCACAAGCATAAATCAATTATTTCACATGATAATTCGCAAACACTAACTTTGGCTCGACTTCTACTTGCTCTGAACAATTTTGCTGACACGGGTTTCTAGCAAACTTCTGTTTGCCCATTGCATATTCATTTTTTTTTTCTATTTGGCAATGTCTTATACCTCAAGCTTCAAGAACACAATTACTGATGAACAAGGCAAAGCGTAGCAACTAATAAGAGTAACATAACAGCTTTGCCTTGACTACTTTAGTATGCAGAGTTGCAGTGTTTACACCGAGACAATGACCATTTATCACATCCAAAAATTTATTTTACATCTACGGTACCTGCTTTATAAATATAGCATGCTACAATTCGCTGTTGAAAAAGAGGGACCCAGGATCTAACATGCTTGCCGTTACCTACTCCCAGATTCAACTAGACAGTCGGTTGCCTGCAACGCGAGGAGGCATCCCGTTGTTGAGCATCAGGATACATGTACTTGTAACATTATTATAATAGCCATTTAAAGTAAAAGTTTTA
>JAAUYG010168832.1_pt1 | contig 14412 bp, 7 predicted proteins | sample 7278091 | NCBI WGS metagenome assembly JAAUYG01 (sample SAMN14350201, study PRJNA611818) | marine sediment metagenome | isolation source: surface marine sediment (0.6m) | place: French Polynesia: Moorea | collected 2018-08
AGGATGTTGCACAGATTTTCTAACTGGTGAAGCTACATAGTTTCTTTATTGACTCTTGATTGGTTAGACTCAACTCCTCAGCACTTCAATTCCAATTTTTTTGTCCTTTTAAATTCCAGACTTTAGCTGGACCGGACCAGCACACTGCACTTCCCAGGAGCCTGCTAAGCAAAGAGCTTCCACAACAAACTGAAGAGGCCACCCACCAGCGGAAACTGACCCAAGATGGATCCTCTATGACAGAAAATAGTAATGTTCAGCAATCGACACAAAGCCAGTGTTCCAGTTCCATCAATGATGCTGGTCAGGTGAGGCCTGAAGTCATTACAGGGCTTGAATTTTGATATTTTTGTGGCATCTAAAGGTCAAATCCAATGGTCTCCGCATACATTCAATCATTATAACCTCGGAACTTGTATCTAGTGTAATGTTAACCACATTTTCACAGGGATTTCCATCATCAGACAATCAAATAGTTGGAGAAGAAACTGAAATGAACTAATAATTTGACAGTTTTTAATTACATTTCTTTCATAAACTTGCATAGGCCTGACTTGACTGTTTATTCTTTTAATTGTACCTTTGTTCTCCTTTCATACTGCAGACTTCAGTTACGCAAGACCAGCATACTTCACTTCCCAGAAGCCTGTTAAGTGACGAGCTGTGCCAGCAAACTGCAGAGACCACCCACAAGCTGAAATTGTCTCAAGATGGAACCTCTACCACTGAAACTAGCAGTGCTCAGCAAAAGTCACAGAGGCAGTATTCCAGTTCCATCAGCAGCGTCAGAGAGGTGAGAGTTTGTATTTATGCATGTATGTATGCTCAAGTAATAGAAATGTTATTGTAAAGTTTGGTCATTGAAGTAGCTAGTATTCTAGAATTGCAAACATTACTTTCAGCATTGTCTTGATGCGCTATATTTTGCTTGTGACGATTTACTCTTTTTCCTGGTCACAATTAGGACATTCGCCATTTGTATTAATAATATTACTGCAGAAAATGAGAGAAAAAAATCACTGGTGAAAGATAAGTTTCTCTGTAAATTATTCATTATCTTGAAATACACAAACAGTGGTAGGGATGTCAGCACGGTAAACCTTATGCCCCAACATTAGGCAAAAAACTGGTCTTGCCAGTCCTTCTAGATTGCACTGTATTTAAGCATGATGACAGTAGTAATGATCAATCCATTTTTTCAACCACTTTGATTCAGTCATGGTAAGAATACTTTTTCTATTCCTTAATTGCCCATGTACCAGCAGGAGAGTTGTTGGGGATCGCATGCTGTCCTGAGAGCAGCAGGAAACCCTGGCCTAGAGGGAACACTTGAGTACAGTCCCCAGTCATCTGAGTTTGACCAAATACCACATGAAAAGGGTTAGTGATTGTTGTATTATCTCCTTTGATAATCTTTATGTGGAATAAATGTATGTGACCTGAAAAGAATATGTAATATATTTTTTCTAAATATATATATATATATCACTTGCAACCATATAAGTCGGAGAAGACCTGTTTGTAACAGCTAGGTGATCAATGTTAAGAGTATGCTGCACATGCAACACATTGGATTGGCAGTATAGAATATCTCAGCAGTGAACTGAGGCTGGAAAAAGTTATTCAGACAGTATCTGTAGAGGCAAAAAATCCCAGTTATACCATTATCATGGCGTGTACCAAAACAACTCTTGGAGGTCCCATTGTCTTCCAGCCATTGATGATTGTCAAGTTTGTTTGAAATACTTGCAAGAATTTATGCCATGTGCAGTGATGAGATACTAGTCTATACTTCAGTAAATATATATGAAATATGCCATTGAGTAAAACATAATTTTGTAACCTACCTCTATACTTTCATAATTGGTATTTGTACAATGGCTTCTTGTATAGCACAGAGCCCTGTGTGGTGGTGTAACACTGGTACACGATTACATGGGGCAAAATTAATGTCTATGCAAACAATATACATAGCATGGATATTAAATGTTATTGATTTTTTTGTCCCTTGTACAATGTGATTATGATGGCATTCATTTCACATTTTTACAAGTAAAAACTAGAACTAGTCTTTTTTTCATATTTTTGTAAATAATACAAAAGTTTTTGAGTATATGGCAGTTCTTTTCATTCATTACGTACACAAAGAAAACAGTAGATTAACTGTATCATCATTGGAAGCATTAATCACCTAAAATATATATTGACTGGTTTACAGATGCAGGCATAAGCCTTTGTGCCCACCAGCAGCAACAGATTGGTCACCAGTCACAAATGCAGAAAACAACTCCGCCACAGGAAGTGTATCAGATGACTCGGACTCACCACTTCACTCAGTTGCCAGGGGTAATGGCACGTAACACCATCGCTGGGGAAGTGCTGCCACTTGATTGTGTTGATGGCTCATCGGTGAAACAGGATTACCGTAGTTGCCCCATCAGCATGGCCGCTGGGGTTGGCAGGTATCATTATCCATTTCATTCAACTTGGTTAATGAGAAGTATTTGTTAGCAGACTGCATTATCTAGATGATTGCCTAATAAATGTTGCAGAAACATTTGTGAAGTGGCATATGTTAGAGTTCATACAGTGTAAGATCTCACCTTGTACTTGAAAAGTACAAGATGCTCCTTCTGTCATAGTACATGTATGCCTATCATGTAACATTTTCTATTCTATCATATTTAAGGGCATACTCCTCCAGTATAGGATGGAGACATCTGTGCCTCTTGCAAATATATGTCTGAAGTGTAAATAATCTTAGTATTTAGTAATCGGAAAAATATTGAGATTTTATTTCCATTATACACATGCTTAAGGTAAAATATAATACAAGAAGTTAGATTAATCAGGCAAAAATAATATTCAACCAGAGTAATTGCTCTTTTAAGCATATAACAATAGCAATGATTTAATTGCAGTTTAATTGCTTTTATTGGTGTAACAGGATAGGGATATTTGATTAAAGAACTCAAAATGTCAACAAAGGTTTTCAGCATTAGTACCAAATTATTACCCAGGTCGGTGACAGAAGTGGCGTACATACTTTTGAAATGAAAGTAACTTACATGGTTAAAAATTCTCTTTCAATTTTTTCTTCCATAGCTGTGATTCCTTGGCCTCGGGTAGAGAACATGTGGCGAAGCAGAGTTCCACAACTGTTCATTTCAACCAGTCACATTCTTGTAGTATGCCATGTCTTGCAGGTAAAGTCGTCAAACAGTTGTGGCATTGTGGGAAAGTCTTTATGTACCCATTTTGCTGTAATTGCAATATAAAATTTAAAAGGATGCAAATTTGGTTGTCTCTGGCAGCTTTATTGAAATTAAGTTTCAGAGTGAGTGGCTATTTGAGGAAAAGACAAGTCGTAATTTGTGTTACCTGTGTAAGGTTGGAGGAATTGTAGTAAATACAGATTAGTAATATGTTGTTGCTGTAGATTGATATATATAATGCTTTATTTGCTTTGCTTTTATTATGTAATTGGGGCATCAGAGATGGGATCCCCATAGCGGTTGCCAACTTTTTTTTTTAATCTTCTGCTGCTATTTGGAATTTATACAATGTATAGCATTTTGCAGAAACCTGCTTATGGACATGTTTCAGGGGCGGTTATGAAATATTTCAGGTGCATTCATTTTCACTGGGTTATGGGCATTTTTTGAGTAAAATTTACTCAAAAGTATTTGTCAAAAACTGGATAGTGAAGAAAACATAGGATTGAGTTAATATATTATAAACTTAGAACTGCTTTACGTCCAGTTCAAAACAGTCCAGCTGTGATAATATTTTCATTACCCAAAGCAAAACTAGTTATGGCTATAACTCCATCAAAGTAATAGGTGCTAAAATATTTAATCAACTGCCAGAAGGCATAAAAAAGCACAAACAGAAAGAAATTAAAAAATCTTGCAAAATTCTATTTATTATCTAAAATATTAACATTACTTCAAACATTATTTTAAATAATTATTACATCAGTGTTGTGAATACCAGTAAATAACATGGCATAGGTAACTGTTGTCAACAATACAACAACCAATGTTCTCGATGTTTTTTGTTTTTTTTTTAGTTTTGAGTCTGTAAGGCATCCAGCTTTGTTAGCAACTTCGCTATCTGCATTGCCGACACTTTGATGTATATTATGAACTATCATAACAACTACATTTATTATTGTATTTTTAACATGAAAGTGTAAATATACTGGCTATCTGTCTGATTTTGAGTAAAATTGCTCAAAAATATATTCTGTGGAAAAATAGAGTGTAAAAAAACCCACTGGTTTCATCCGATATATTTTACAGAAATACACTTGCAGATTGTTTTCAGGTCCAATTAAAAAATGGTTTAGCTTCGGTCATTTCAGCTATTGAGTTTATATATTCATATTTGAGTTACATTACTCAAATGTATTCCATTGGTCCAAATATTAAAAGAAAAAGTCCAGTAGGGCTGATAGTTTACAGAAACGTGCTTCTTCAGGGATGCTTCAAACATGGCTCATTTTTGATTGAGATATTTATCTCAGACTAAGAATTAATCCAGGTGGCTTAAATCTAACACCATGAATGAACTGTGATATCATTAATGGTGCATGTATTTGATTTTATATGTTGTCTATTTGTATGCAATTGTTCACTTTTGTGAAACGAATAAATACTATTATTATTATTATAACAAGGTGTTCCTGAATTACTAGAGCATTGAAATGTTTGTTACTTAATTAGGTTTAACCTCTTAGAGTACATTTTTGAGCCATTTTACTCTAAAACAGCCATATTCCAGTAGCTTACCTGTGACAAGATCCCCAAATATAACCCAGCATTATGGTTCCTTCTTTGTTGGAAATGTTTGTAAGTGTTTGGTGTAATAAAATCAATTTAAAGGTTCATTATACTCGGTCATGTAGATTTTTTACCCCATTTCCCATACATTGTATAACATGTACACATGTAAATGTAATCTATTTACTTTCCATGCTAAATTTTATTAATACACTAATTTCCCACACGTTTGTTGACTTGAGTAGTTTTGCCAGAGTGGGATGCCCTCTCCCGTTGTACAACAACTGACTGTCTAGTTTATGATATAATTTGTTACTCATACAGTAAAAAAAAAAAATGCCATATCAAGACTTTGCAACCAACACATGTTTTTTTTTCAGAAAGTACAGCATTTGCTGCAAATGATGACCCTGATGAACGAATGACGCAAGAGGTAACTGAAGAGATGCAGATGCTGTGGACAGGCTATGCGCAAAAGTATTTCAAGGTGTCACAGCTGTACGACTACCAGATAACAGCAATTGGAAGCTGGAAATCAGGAAAGGATTCTCTTATTGTGCAGTCCACATCCAGTGGAAAGTCCCTATGTTTTCAGTTGCCAGCTGTTATGTTGCAGGAGAAGGAAATCGTTGTTGTCATTGTCCCCATAATAGCACTGGCCAAAGATCAAGTGGCCTACCTTCGAGGGCGTGATATTAGCTGTCAGATGTTAGGTAGCGCAGCAGAGAGAACAGCTTATGATGATGTATTCAGTCATCCACGACCCCCAAAGATTCTTTATGTCACACCAGAGGCTCTGATGGGTGGCCAAACCTACAAAGGAATGATTGGACGGCTACAAGATTTTCACAGCAATGGGTTGCTAAAGGTATCGCTCTTTGCCATTGATGAAGCACATCTGATATGGGAATGGGGTGGAAGTTTCAGATCAGCGTACGACAGACTTTCTGAACTTAAGGCTAGATTTCCGAAAGTGCCAGTAATGGCCATGACTGCAACCCTTCCTCCAAAGAATGTAGATCTAATGAAGCAAGATATACTGGAGAATCCAGTGGTATTGCAAGGAACAGTGGACAGGCCAAATGTGTATCTACTTCTGAAACAGTACAAATGTCCAAAGGGGAAACACTCAGACTGGACTGGTGTTGCAGAGCAAATCAAGAATTTGGTTGGAGTGGAGAAGGCAATTGTATACTGTTCCTTCACAACCACTTGTGACAGTTTGTGTATAGCATTGCTGCAGTGTGGTGTGCCATCAGCCACCTACACTGGCCACAACAGAACTGCTGAGGAGAAACGTGCTATCTATGAAAACATGTCAGCTGGTCAGATACAAGTGTTGGTGGCAACCCAGGCATTTGGCCTAGGAGTAAACCTCAAGTGGATTCGATGGGTTATCCATGTGGGCTGTCCACCAAACATACCAATGTGGGTGCAAGAATCAGGACGAGCAGGGCGAGATGGAAATCCGGCAAAGGCTGCCATCTTGTTTTCTGAGCATGCAGACCTGCAGCGGTTGAAGTTCTGGATCCGAAGCACAACTGAGGAAGAAACATCCGTCAAAACAAGTGACTTTGTGAGAATGTGGGGCTTCATATATGCATCCATGGCCGGGTTGTGCCTTCACCAAAAACAAATGGCTTTTTTTGAAGAATCCAGCAGTGGCGCTACTCCTGGGTCTGCATCAAAGTGCTGTGAAGGCTGTGATGTGCGTAACATGGAAACAACGGACTGTTTGCAGGAGTTCCAGCTGATAACTAGAGCTCTAGAAGAACTGCATGGCAGTGACATATCATGTGTATCGGAGACCAAGCTGAGTGAATGGCTCAAGGGAAAACAAAGTGGATGGGTAATGAAGCTGAAAACTGAAGAAGAACTGAAACAGTCACGCAGTTTTGGCAGTTTGCAAGTTAAAAATCCAGTTTTGGGCATCCTGTTGAGACAAGCAGTGGCACTCGACATTGTGTCGATGGTTATCCTAACCACAAAAGTGAAAGGACACTGGGACATTGTGACAAAATATTTCTCCTTCAGTGAGGAAAACAATGAAAGACTGAAGAGCTTTGACAAGTTGGTGTTACCAAAGCCCGAAGATGTGGAGAAGCACTTCTCTCTTCAGGAGAGTAACGAAGAGGATGATGGACAACCAGACATACAGAACAACACAAGAGCTGGAGGCAGAATCAACAGGCTGGTTCTACAGCTGTTGAAAGATGGTGAATGGATCCCTCTAACTGAAAAAGACCAGTACCTGAATTTGGGCTTTGAGAATGTCAACCAACTGTTGTATGCATGTGACAACAACAAGGTTCAAGGGTGTCCAGTAGCCCTCAACAAAGATCACTTTATGTTTAATGACATTGCAATGGGGAAAGGACAAGGATTTCCACTCTGGTACAGAACAGTGGAAGTTGGTGGTTTGAAGACAGACATTGTCATCAAGAAGAATTATTGTGCTGGTGTGAAGGTATGCACAGGTGATGGATGCAGCTATGCTACAAATAAACGGCAACGTGAAAACAAGTGTTTGATGCATGAGAGTGCTCATCTCGAGTCCTCCGGGAAGTGCAACGGAGTGTTCGTCTATGTCTACCCAAAGGACTTAACAGACAGTAGACGGTGGCTGGGTTTCTTCTCGGAAAATAATGAAGGACACAATCACCCAGCCCCAATACACACAAAACTTGGATCACAATTGGAGGAGATGATTGCAGATTGTGTACAAAAGGATCCAACCAAAAAACCTTGTGATCTTGCCAGAGGGTATGGCCTCCCCTGTTTGCCTGGGGCAGTGTCTTTGGCTGGTGCTAGTGTGTCAAGTCTGGCGCACATGAGGAACAAATACCTGGTGGACACAGAATCGGCTACCTCATTGAACCTGGTGAAGAAGTTTGACACTTTGATAAAAAGTCAAGTTGATGCTGCAGATCAAAGGCATCAGGGTACAGACACAGTAGAACGTATGAACAAACTGACATCACCATATCTACGTTGGTGGACAGCAGACAGAGACATGTTCATTGCTGTATTTGCAACGCCTCAGATGTTGCATACATTCTCACTTGCTGCATTTGTTGAGGCAGATGTGACCTTTCCTGGTTGCCAGGTATTTAAGTACCTCCTCAATGTGGTGACATTCAACAACCTGACACTAAAATGGCAAGTAGTTGCCAGGGCCCTCCTGTCAAAGATGACAACAGCTGCCTACCAGACAGCTTTTGAGAACATCGTACAGATTGTGAGAACTGAACATCCGAGCTTTGAAGCTCAAGACATTGCTCTTTGGGTGGTAGATTTCAGTGATGCCCAAGCAGCGGCACTGGAAGAAACATTGAAACCTTCAACCAATATTCGTGGATGTTACGTTCATTACATCCGGCTTTGCCATAAAGTGGCAGAAAAGGTTTGTGCAAGCACTGAAGAAAACAAAGTATTCATGGCTATAGCCAAACGCATTCCACAGTTGGAAGATGCAGACGATGTGAAGGTGTGTTTCGATGTGCTTTGTGGGAAGAGAAAGTTATCAGCTCTCCCCGACTCAGTGCAGCTAACCATGGAAGAGAAGAAACAACCATGCCTTGGTTGGGAAAAAGCGGAATCCTGGGTTGACTGGTGGAAACGTCCCAGGCATACAAGAATGTTGTGTAAAAGTTTGAAGGATGTCAGCGACCAGGTTTGGGAGATGGCGCCTGGCACTACTAATGCTGTAGAAGCGAAAAACAAGGAAAGCAAGCCAAACAGTTCTAGCATGAGAGGCACACTAGAACATATATATAGGTGTGATAGACTCAGTGCCTATGAAGTCCTAGCAGCAGAACAGGGCCTCAGCGTGGCTGCCTCTGGTATGGTCCGTGAAAAAAGGCGGAAAAGTCAGCGGAAATGGCGTGCAAAAAGATCTGTGCCACATCCAAATGACACATGTGATGTAGGAGAGACTGATAGGGAAACCTCAAAGAAGAGGTCCTGTGAAATGGGTAAGGACCAGAAAGGCCGAAAGAAACCTAAGACACAGGTGATGTCTGATAAGTCACTCAGTCAGGACTTGATTGGACAGAGAGTGATGATTGATACTGTAGGCAGAGGGGGAAAGTCTTATGGCTATAAAGAAGCCACAATAGTTGGAATCCAAGACAGCAGCTACAAAGCCCAGTACACAGAATGGCCTTCACACTTTGCTTTTGTTTCAGACATTGATGATGTCATTCTGTTGGACAAGCACAACTAAACATTGCAAGTTGGAATTTGTGATCTTATGATAACTGTTGACTACATTCAACATTTCACCCATTTCAATGACTGCATAATATTTTATAATGGACTTAAAATAATTTGAAATGTTATGTAACAGGTATCACTTTCATGCTTTTAGAGTTTTTATGAGTTATACTGGGCCCTGTGAATTATGGTCCCTGCATTTTAAGACTTCCCTCAGGGACACCACTTTTTTTTTCAATATAAATATTCTGTTTTAAAACCACATTTTAGTTTAAGACCATATTTTTCCTGGCTTAATGGGTGGTCTTAAAATGCTGGGACCAGTCTATCTGGGTTTGCTACCAGGTAGTTGCCCTTGACAGCGATTGAAAATTACCAAGTGTACTGCAACGTGTTTATGATTAAAATTCAAATTTTTGTAAAGTCGCGCTGCTCTGCAAATTATATTACACTTTCCTGGAAAGCTTCTGTTAGTAAGGTGCCTATGATACTTGTAATGTTTATAACTAAGTTACCACTTGACATGAAACATGGCATGTAGATGTCTGAATAAGGCTGAGATTTCCTAAGGGCTATCCCATTAAAAAGTGTGGGGGTGGGTGCCTGAAAATCCCCCCCCCCACTGCCATGACACATTTCAATTATTTTTACCCCCCACGACATATTTCAATTCTTCTCGCGATTTACGTATATGTATTGTGATGCTTGCTTTGCACCCCTACCTACGAGGTATTGTACTTCTTTTGTACGCTCCCCCCCCCCCCCAACATATTTTCATATCTTTTCAGGACCACTCCCCCATACTGTTTTATGGGAGATAGCCCTAAATAAATAGTAACAAAATGATTCAGTGAACCATATGTGATAATTGTATAAGATATGAAGGCTGCTTGTGAAGGGTAAGGGTTTGCTACTTCTGTGTCCCGAGTAGTTTTGTGTTGTTCAATAGGGTGATTGAAACATCCTATTTAAGGGTTGACACAAAATCAGTGTGACTACATTTTAAATTTCATCTTTGTTTCAGCTAGAGTGGAATTTAAACAATTGTACATGTTCATTGGTTTTCTTCAATGAAAGTGATTGTTCATTTGTGATGTTTGTTGAAATGCTTTACATTGTGGCAATTGAAGGTGTGAAAAAATGAGCTTTATGTGAAACATCAATAACATAGTACATTTAGTTCCAGTCAAAAGATCGTAGCACTTTCAAATAGTACAATTTGAATCAATTTTAGGCTACCAGAGGCTTTTGTGTATTACCGGTACAGAAGTCGCCACCTGAACGTCCATTGATATAACCACATGCGTGATTTTAATACATGTACTGACAATGAATGAAGTATATTTTGCAATGTCAATACATGTATTTTTAAACACAAAAATGTTAGATGATGAAGTAACATGTTTAGACTGGTAATCATATGGTTCTTTAGTAGATGTGCTATGGGTGAACTGCAAAGCAAAAACTCCTGTTACTGAAACTGAGTAAATTATAAGTGCGATCACAAGTGTAAGGCATTGTATCTAGATGTGAAGGGAATCACAGGTTTAGTGCAACAGTGCATGCTATACTTGAATGATATTGTGGTGCATGTTTTTGTTTTTATAAACTGCAATTCATTTCACAATGTTTGCAAGAAAAACATGTATATCAATTCTCACCTCAGGAGCGGTAGGTCACACAATGTGGTCATTTAAGACTTTAAGATGTTTAAGTAGTCCAGTTAAAATATTAAACTCAGCCTTTTGAGAAGTGAATGATTTTGAGACATGTTCAACTCTATTACTTTAGTTATTTGAGGATTTGAACACTGTTAAATAATAGCATGTTTTTTAAGTCGTAAGAAATTTCTTGTGCCCCTTAAGTAAGGATTTTTGTGAGAACTTCCCTTTTTGGGTTAACATTAATTGAGGAGGATGTCATGAGTTTCATTCAGTAACTCGTTCACTCTCGCCAGTAACAAGAGCAGGAATGGCTATTCATTGGGACAAATTAGAAAAAAAATGAACCAGGTCCTCCGGACATTGCCCACAAAAGGGGCAACTATTGTCATAAATAAACCATATTTTTATGTTTGACTGGTCAAGGCACTTAAGCCCATTCACATTCTGGTGTGATGGAAACCCCTTATTCACAGGCGAAGACACCTGGATTTTAAGATGGCCTGCAGGTTTGCATGTGCTTAGGCAATATTATGAAATAGATTTGCCGTGTAACATGACCTTACGATGGAGATTGCTATATCATGTATATACAATTGTGTAAGTGAAAGACTAGTTTTCAATCCCAAGGTGCTGAATGTGGTTGTAAATACAGTTGGTGTATATCTTAGTTAATTTATACTAGGGTGATCAAGTGCAGTATATGAATATTTTTCAGCGCCAAATACTGTATATTCTTCTCTTTTTTTGTACCAAAGATATTTCATTCAAAATTATCATACATCTGTTACATCATGACAGGTGTTACTGTTATATATCCATGTGGATTGAATTAAATACTCGTTATCGATATCCATAGGGGACACCACTACTGTACATGAATATTGTGACGACGATTTTCCTATGTGCAAATTAAAACCGATTTGGAATTTGTTTAGCACATGTCTGGTGGAGATTATAATCTTTTTTCCATTTGAGGCAGCACACAAAATTCCCATTTTAACAGTTGGGTAACATTGCAGTATATTTTTATTTGGTGATTTATAATTGTGTTTGTTTGCTTTATCCTTCTGTATGTATGCCATTTTTATTAACATGCTATATGGACACTGATGGATAATGGTAAGGGGTTACTTTTGAAACATGTGCTTTGTATCTGGGGTCCATTGAATGTTTTAGAGAGCCCCAGTACACATAAAATGATACCAGATGTAAAATGGAAGTTACATACTGGTTATGCAGAAGTACTGCATATATTAGATAAACCCTTGATGGAGAATAGGCTGCAGCCATATAGTGCGCCAGTGGTTGGAGACGCCAATATGTTAACTACACTTCGAGAGACTGGTAGTTTCAAGTACTAAAGTGTTATGACACTTCTGGCACTACTGGTTGAGAGTCAAAACTCAAACTGGGCCAAAACACAACATTGTTAGACCTTTTAGAGGACATTGCTAGACTTGATGTTTGCATGAATGCACTGCAATTGTATTTTCCATTCTATAAAAGGGCATTGGAAAGTGGATCGCTGGTCTAGATAATGGTGCAAGATATTACACAACTGGTATCACACTAGTTGTGAAGTGCACAAAGTATTAACAAAGTAATTGTATGAGCTCAATTGTGCATAATGCTAGAATCATGATAGATGTTAGGTGGTGTAATTGTTATTTTTACAATTATGGTTCATAGCGCAGTGGCAAGTGGGGTCACTTTGGTCTGTACTGGTGTGAGAAGTAGATATGCGTTTTAGCTGTGCTTGACTAGCAGCAGAGGTAAATGTGGAGCGGTACGTATCATCTGTCCATTCAACTTACTCACCGCTAACAAGGTACATGTAGCTGATGTCTTCACCAGACATATTTTCTTGCATTTTAAGAAGTTTTGCATTTTGACATTTAACAATTTTTAATGGGACCCTATTGGAGGGAAATTTTGAAACAATCCTGCACAAAACCGCTCGAATTTTTCAAACCTCAACAGTGGGGTCTTGGATTTTCAACTTTTGCAGATTCAAAGTTTAAAGTTTTGTTCTTTTGCTTAGCACAGTACCCTATGGGAGCTAAAAGTTTCAACACACTACTCCTTCAAATTGTTTTTGAATTAGTCGCCTGGCATTTTCTTGTGCTGTGCAAGTCTGAAAACAAGTCTATACACCACTTTTGTATTGCTGAGTTTGTAATTTATATGGGTAATTCAAGAATTATGTACTACAATTTTTTTGTGTTGTGTTTGTTTTATTTGCAATGAGAAAAAATAAACTTGTTTCATGAATCTGAGAATTGCACTTATATATATACTCACTTGCTAAAATATTTTATTCCCATACTACAACTGGAGTTGCACACAATTATAGCTGAGTGATATGTTGGCAATACTAGGAAATGCATACTTCACAAAAGAAATTGCTAGTGAAAAATGTGGATGCCAACTGATGAAGCAGCAAATGATTTATACCCAAAGAGAAAGAAAGCAACCTTCCTTTGACAAGATACCCTTACTTGATTTTATTTGTTAAATTGAAACAGTTCCCAGGTACAGTGAAAGCAAAATAGTAAAGTACAAGGTCCAACCACAGGATGTTTTATTGATATTTTAATTCTGTTGAAGGCGATCTACATGTAGTGCATTCTTGGGACAAGGCAAGAACATGAGCTAGATGAAAATACTCGTGTATATTGAATCAAAATCTCATGAAGAAACATGCAAAATCTGTTACACATCTGATTTGTCAAATTTTATTAGGCATACTTCATATTGACAAGCCGTACAGGAAAGTACAGCATCGTCATAAACGGATACATAATGACGGTCAGTGGTTTGATACAGCATTTCCAACATGTCTGCAACTTTGAGCCAACGATATCCGCTTCTAAGTATAAAGAATCTAGATATACGACTACCAGTGCTTGGGTCTGTTGATTTATTTACACACACACATTTTTAAGCTACCCATGTATATAATACAATTACATTTAATAGCAAATCTAAGCAGTTGTGGTAGATATACGATTGACTGTGTTGCTCAGTCTGGCGCTTGACGAAAGTACATGCATAGTTTATTATAGGCCATGCGTAGTAACTGTATAATAAAACGTCTCACGTTACATTTCGGATTCTTTCAACATATGGCTTAACTTAGCAGATAACCTTTCAAAGTGTGACAGAGTTAGCTTTACTGACATACAAAGGAAACAATACAATGTTATGATATTGTAAATACCTCAAGCACAGTAGTGTGCTCCTGTCGTCACGCGGGCGTCCGTCGGTAAAACCCGTTTTCTCATAACCCGTCACCCAGATAAATGCGAAATTTGATGAAAAGGTACATCTCACCATATCTCCAGACCATTGTAAGCTCTGCTTTGTGCTACTGCACAGCAGAGCTACTGTCATGACGTGGGCGTCCGTCCGCAGACAACGTTTTCTCGGAAACCGCGTCAAGTGGATTGACAAAAATATTATTAACAGCTACCTAACTACCACATCTCCAGACCATTTTTTTTTGTTTGTTTTTCAAAAATTATTTATTTTTTTTAAGATTATTTTTTTTCGTTTTCGTTAACATATAGGACCATATGCGAGAAAAAAATTCAAACGGCATCTCTGAAAGTACGCACCAGATTCAGTCCAAAAGAATAATGCATACTCCTGGGGAGGGTCTCTACCAATTTGTTCAAATAATTGTGAAATTTGAAATTTTCGATTTTTGGCAAATATCTTTCGTTTTCGTTAACATGGAACCATATGGG
>JAAUYG010006328.1_pt1 | contig 14408 bp, 6 predicted proteins | sample 7278091 | NCBI WGS metagenome assembly JAAUYG01 (sample SAMN14350201, study PRJNA611818) | marine sediment metagenome | isolation source: surface marine sediment (0.6m) | place: French Polynesia: Moorea | collected 2018-08
AGTTTAGGAGGACTCAGCTGCAGACGGTGTGTGTTTGTGTGTATGGGGGGGGGGGGGGGGTAATGGCTTGAAAAAAACTTCCTCTGTGCAGACCAGCGATGAAGGATCGCCCTGATTACCTGATTAAAACGCGACAAATCTCTGAGGAGCGTTTTGACAAGACCGAATAATAGCTACTGAGGATTACGGTAAATCAGATAGAGGCCCTCGCGAGGAGACGCACAATGGACGCCTTGGAGGCTTTCAGCGTCCATTCTGATTGTTTCGCTGCTACCCTAGCCGTGTCCTATCATGTCTTTCGCCTGTCAGAGCACGGCGATTTGAAAGGCAGCCAGATAAATCCCCCACGATAAAACGATCATGTGCTAATAACGCTCACCCGAAGAGATTTCAGGCGTATAGCAACAAAGAGAAATATTTGACATGATGAGGCGATATCAGATACAAATCATTAAAAAAAACATGCATAAAACTCGCAACAGGTTATTTCTGTACAATTCTCACTGCAATATATTAATGATTTATCCATGATGTAAAAAGAAGAGATTTTATTGACACGCATAACAGGACCAAAGACCGGAAGTGACATCCCAGTAGGACCGAGGAAATTGCGATGGTTTCTGCGATACGAGGGGAAAAAAGGAAGAAAAACACCTGACGTTTTTTTTCTTCCTTCTTGTGCTACTTACAAAAGACCAGGAATCTTCCAAAAGGCACGTTTGCATATATCGTTAAAATTGAAAAAAAAATCTTCATGAAATATTTGAAATTTCTCTTGTTCTTTACAGTAATGTTTAGCTTTTTTGAAAAAAAAAATTGAATAAACTCGATCGGTTTTGTATTTACTACGCTTTTCAAACGTTAATACTTGATACAGTGGGGATATTAAAGCAACGGAGATTAACATTTTATTGGAAAAGAAGGAAATAGATCTTGGTATGGCACTGGGTCTGTTATGTTAAATAGAACGACATCACTGATCTTATTATGATGACTTTGTCTTAAAACGTTTAGATGTAGTGAATATGTCAACATGGGCTTATTTGGACTTTCCTAAGTGCAATCAATTTGATTAATTTCAGCCCGGTCTTAACACAAATCTGTAGCGTACTGAAAGCAAGTTTTTGGGTCACCTGCGTATGTTTATTTATAAACATGTAAAGCGACTTTGCATGGAATCTCGGAGAACCTGGTGAAAAGATTGTCTGAGCCATATAGCTCTTCAAGTACTAGTATTCTCCTGGTCTGTGTGTTGTGTACAAAGTATTCGCAAAGTGTACACATTGTACACATTAGCAGCTTTACTGTAACGTTTGTTGCATTTGTATTCTGTTCACATAACTTTAGCCGATCTATGGTTACTATAGAGACGCCACTCAACAGGGCCACCAGGAACACGAGAAACAAAACCTCCAAGGGACAGTTTCTCAAAAAATCTTAAGTCCTCTAGTGAACTTAAGCATGGAAAAGACAATGATTACCAAAGTGATTAGTGAACTTAAGTCCGTTGCTAGACGTAAGATTCTTCCAGAAACTGGACCCAAATGTCAATAGAAAACGACACAAGAAAGGTGGACGGACACTTAGAGTTTATTATTCATGCAGGCACACTTATAATAAATAAGCGATGTGCTAACATCTGAAAGTCTTGCCTCTAAGTCTTGAAAAGCATTTATAGTACATAATGCGAATCAATCTTGAAATATACTTGAAATATCCTTAGATCACCTTCGCTCCCCCCCCCAAAAAAAAAGAAAAAAAAACATGCAAGATATTGTGTTACAGACCGACATACAAGCAGCTGCGTACATGTGACTCGACTCCTGTGAGTGGTATTATGCAGGCAAAGTGCACGATGGTATGCTAAGCATACACAGAAAATAAAACACAAAAGGGAAAGGGGTCAAAGCAGATCTAGATATCCAAAGGAAATTACATCTGAACTGTTCCAGATCGAAAACCAATTGGGGGGGGGGGAGGGTCCTCCATAAATACCATATGATATACGGAAGACTCCAGGAACACTGTCAGTATTTTTAAGTGTAGACAACAAAGACACTGAAATGAAGAGGGTCGGTGTAGTTTCATTTGGCAGTGGGTCGAAAGGAAACTAGGACATGGGGACAAACTTATATCCAAAGTCTTTGGAACAGGAAAGCATTCGACACAAGTACAGATATACTTTAAACCTAAGCTTCAGTTTCAGTTCGGTAATTGCGAATGCTTGCCTTACCGGAAATATTTTACTTATATATACCGTGACGTCATAGCTTCAACATGTGGCGTAACAAGCTAAATGTGTATACTAGAAAAACAGCGACGTCACCGGGCATGGCGGTAAATTGTAGTCACTGCGTGGGGAGAGGAAACCATTCACATTATCACAAATACGCGCATTCACACCACAGGCACTATGTTTCAGGTGCATATATACCAATATCAATACGCACATCGACTTAGAGATCAGTAAAACCAGGGTTATAAGATATGCACAAACATCTAATAAATACAATTCACTAAAACAGGAGTGCTTGCACATTAACTGCTGCGTATGTTATGCACTGTGCAGTTTATGTTTACCAAAATAGTTGTATCGCATCGACTTTGCAGTAATCATAGTTTATGCATAATGTCCCTTGAACTTAAAATTGAGAAGAATATTAAATTTGACATGTAACACATTTATGGAAAGGAATGGTACCAACTCCATCTTGAACAGGACAGATAACGCGTATTTATTCTAAAATGCTTTAAAAGCAAAATTCACATACTACCCACAGAAACGTTTAATATGCAGTTCGGAGTGAATCTCAGTTTTTTTAATACTACTGTTCACATTTCTACGTATCACTGCAACACATTCAAACCGTTGCTAAACAGGCCGTTGCCAAGGCTGCCGTGAACGCCACTGACAGGATTGCTATGGTAACTGTTCACGTGACCGCCAATAGCCAATGAGGAATGGCTCTGATCTGGATGGATGGGATAGACGCTGTGGGCAGACGACTGTTGTTGTTGCTGTTGTGGCGATGACGTCACTGGGGGCTGGTCATATTTTCCTGGGAAGAAGGCGTCTTTAAGGACGTGGTTGTTGGTATTGTTGTTGTCGCAGCTAAGCTGATCTGGACTAGGGCTGTTACTGGCGGATTTTAAAATGTCCATGTCATCGTCCGAATTGTCGTCCATTTGTTCCGCCTGCTCCTCTTGCTTCTTCTTGGCAGTCGCCATTTCCGCCGCGTGTCGCTTCCGCCACTTGGTGCGTCGGTTTTGGAACCAGACCTTGAGGAGACAAAATAGAAATACAAACTATTTATTAATAATGTTTAAACAGTAAATACACATATGTCCCAGAAATAAACGTTTAGAAATAAACATAATATATCATAAAATAATAATGAAAGAAACTGTTGTGTAATGTGTGATTTAATTATTTGTTGCTGTCTGTTGGAGATACTGTTTATTTGCGCATTGCCAAATAGTGAAACTCTTGTACCACTGGCCTGCTAATCCGTATAAAAGTCGCACATGACCTGGGATCGATAAGACAACACGACAACCCTAGACTGCTATATAGGAGACCGAGAAAACAAGCAAGAAAAGACAACAGCTAAATACACCCTGCCTTCCTGTATTAATCAAGGCATTGTCGGCCATCAAGAGTAATTAGGACTTGTGCAGCCCTAAACTTCATTCTAGGGCTTTCTCTGTCCAGATTTATGGTTGCGGGTCAAGGGTTAAATGGGCACAGCGCTTTCAAAGCGATGCTCGATTTGGTCGTCCATAGATCCAATGAATAGGTAATGTGACCTTCAAGCGGCTGGTCGACTGGTATCACAGTTCTTCGCCACAAAATCGATTCACCACCACCATCACCACCACCAGTAGTAGTAGTAGTAGTAGTAGTAGTAGTAGTAGTAGTAGTAGTAGTAGTAGTAGTAGTAGTAGTGTTGGTGGTGGTGGTGGTGGTACTACCACGCTGCTACTACTGGTATATCCCTCCTCTCCACTGTTTTGGTACTACTGGCGTTAGTACTGCTACAATTAGTCTACTACTACTCCTGTTGCTGCTGCTACTACTACTGCTGCTGCTGCCGCTACTCTACTACTGCTGCTGTTACTACTACTTCTACTGCTGTTAGTGTTGTTGTTACTATTCCTGCTTTTCATCCTCTTCCCCTTCTCCTATCACTACTGATGCTCTTACTTTTCCTACTATTCCCATTGCACTGGTACTAGGCATAATTATGTAGTACATGTAATACAATAGTGTCGTCGATTAGCGTGTTCATCTTGTATTTTTCAGAGTGGGGTGTGGAGCAGGAAGCTATATCAAGAGTGAACACGTCAGTGGCTTGTTCCGGGCATGCAATTACCTGGATCTCATTTAGCTATAAAGACTGGATCTTAGTTGCGTTTCTTGGAATTGAATGCGTCAGCACAATTGCAACTGCAATCTTCAGGCAGTACACAAGAGGCAATTCTTTCCTTGACCGGCATAAACATTAGTTAATTTCTCACAAAACCTGAGAGTTTCTCCTTTTCATTTTTCCATTCCGGGAGACAGGCAGCGTTCTGCTGACAGACACAATAATCGGATGCAACTCAATGAACGCCCTGCAGGGCCGCGATTGCCACAGATTGGAGGCCCCGTCCTCGCCACGGAGGGCATCTATGGCCGAGATAGGCATTCCGGGCACCAGATAGCCCACTGTGTGCAATTAGCCCACCACCCTCTCGGGGAATTAGAGTCGAATCAGACAATTGATGCTCAATCCGGCACCGGGTCGGCTCAAAGATTCCAGCAGGGTTGCAGCCGATAAGGACCAGAAAGCTAGCATAAGGACAGAAGTTGGGGTCTCGCAGACGGGATGGCGAGGTAGACATAGGGGTGGGGTGGGGGTTGGAGTGGGGTAGCTATGATTATAAATGCGTCAGCGCATCGGTTAGGTGGGGACGGTAGGTGATAGACAGGAAAACGTTTCTAGTATTATTTTGTGGGGTGATCGCTGGGAGTAGAATTATTATCGAGAAGTGTATATAAAAAGTGTTTGGTTATTATCTTCGGTCGACCTTTTCAGACGGTGACATTTATTACTGCTCAGCCTTTCATCTTCAGTTGTCTTTCTGTTATGCTTACTTTCTCTTTTTTCTCTTGTTGTTCTCTTCCCTGTTCTTGTCAAGTTACACCATCTGTTTTTATACTTCTAAATTTGGGGCAAAACTTTTACACATGTGTAACATCCCAATTCCAAAGTCTCTTTTACAGCCCCGAATTAGTGGAAATTAAATGGCAGGGGAATGAAATGTCAACACTTCTAGGGAGGTGGCTGATTGAAACTCTTTCCCTTTCCCTTTCCCTGGTACTTTATTTACGACCTACTTTTGGAAAGACTTTTTGTTCTTGGACTACATAAGAATTTCCTGTACCACAGAAGCTGATGATAGCATAGTCAGAAAATATCAAACGTAAACATCCATGCCTCTGTTTCATTGCAATTTCAAGGCGGACATTTATTGGGCCTGGATTTTTGGAACAGAATGTGCTGGGAATGCTAACGACAGCCACCTTCTTTGCGATTCTGCATTATCGCTCATCATGGTGGCCAACTTCCGCTGGGTCATGGCGACAAATGGGGGAGATGAGAATTATTCCTCGCAATATGGTCGTAATCAAGATTATCCTGATAGCCCCAATCGGGATTCATCAATGCTGGATCCATCATGCTTTATCGCCGATACATCTAGCTCGGCCATTGTGTAATGACGAGGAGGCGGCAAAAAGGGATCACACGGCTTCCCATAACGGAGGGCCAATCCAATCAAAATGGATGACATTTTCATACAGATACTGATCTCTATTGTGTTTCACCTTGCGTTTTCATTGTTCGTATGTCACTATTTACATGACAGGATTATCGACGGGAAACAAGAGCTAACTGGGGCTTAGAATATATCGCTGTATTTAAAGCCATCCCGACTCCTATAGATAAGATAGAAGCCCCTGCATAATGAGTACATTTCAGCTCGAAATATCACGATCCACGGCTTCTGGTTGGAGCTATTATTATTCGGGAGCTCTCGGCAACTTCCGTATGGCGTCGTCTCACTTGTTCCGGCGGACGAGTTCTTTTAAGCGTTCGTTGGCCGAGCTTTCACAGCACGTTGTCTTTACAGCAGCGGCCTGGCGGCGGTGTGGGATGGGGAAAGGTGGTTCCGAACTGAGGGAATCGGGAATAATGAATTGCAGCGTAATGTGGCGTAAAAATAAACTGCCATACGCTTCCCAGAGCCCCTATAGCTGGCCATTTAGCTCAGGCCACACCCCAGACTCTCTGGACAGGGGCGAAAGACCTTCCTTCAAATTGACACACATGCTTTCCTGTTAATAGGATTAAATTTTGAAAAGAGAGCAAGCACGTCGATGCAAATGAACTTCTTGAGAACTTTCGATGCGGTCTTTCTTTGAATCCAAACAAGCGTAACCGATTTCAAAGCAGGAAGAGTTTGCCCCCTTTTTTCGGTCATTTCTGTTCGGGGTGACCCGGGCTGTCCAGGCGGCCATCTTCGGGTCGGGGGTGGTGGAGGGGCAGGAGGTGGGGGTGGAAGGGTCTCCAAGGCGCGCCCTCCGCGGCCGCTGCAATCCCCATAAAAAGGCGGGAACGGTGGCGGATTTCACGGGGATTATTGATCTAATCAGCCATGAAGAGAAATGACTCAATTAATGAGCCACGCGCTTACCATAGACGGCTGATTTGAGAGATTGTGATGTTTAATCTTTTAGCCGGCCATAAATCAGGAAATATGTTTTACAGCAACAACTGGAAGCTTAGTTTGGCGGAGATTTCAGCCAGACTTTTTTCTGGCTTTTTCTGGCTCTCTTGCAATCGATAAAAAACCTGTCAGAATGGTGAAGCGGTGTCCCATAGAAATGTCAGGCGATGGCAGCCGAGGAGGAACGCTGGTGTTCGACACTCAAGTGGCGACAGAGGGTCAGAAACTGGCCGATCCCTTGGACTGGAAAACGAGTGTCATTACAATATCCCCCCAAAATGGAACAGTATGGACGATAAACAGTCGCCTATAAAAATAAATGATCCGCACTGCAGTAATCCCGCGATATGCAGCATAATTCCATATTTGGAAGATGCGACCTCGATACTTCAAACCCTGTTTGAGCCAGCATTTATATGTGGTTTAAAGTTGATTATGAAACTGCTTCTGGTTAAAGATTAAACATTTTATCCACTAACTTCAATAACCAAACAAGAAATGTGTTACCTCAAGCTAATTATTAAAACAAAAAAGTAACAATCCCTGGAAGATGCGACACACGTTTTCAGACAATGCTTACCAAACAAACTTACATGTAAACATATCTGCTTGTTCAATAATGTATTGTCCCTCTTGCCAAGAGAAACCAAAGAAATAAAAGCGAACATAAGTACGCATAAAGTTAAGAAAATTTATCAAAAGACTATTATGCATGGCTATATATAAGAAGAGAACAAGAGAAGGTAGAAAGACACAGACGGTAACGCTGAAAGCCAACCCTCCACCCCCCGCGCACGTGACGTGTAAAGCTTTCGTCTGCTCCAACAGGAGACACGCTTCACTGATTCCCGAGCGTCTCACACGGCGACAGCTGGGCTTCTCCTCTCTCATTGGACGTAACACAGTCGGGCGGAATTTCAGCAAAACGCTCCCCTTGTATCTGAATTTCACACCGCGTTACCATCACCCTGGTTACGCCAGCCCCGCACCAATAAAACGCAATATTTCAGTCGCTTTTCCCTTTGGAGGTTTTCCATTTTGTTCATAAAGACTCAATTCGAGGGTTTTTAATTTAATCGGACGCAGTCTGGTGTCTTTGGGGAGGCGTAGATAAAGTGAGGTCGAAAGGAAAAAAAATTAAGAGCGGTTTGATTTGTCTTAATTTTTGGCAGCTGATGATGCGATGTGGGACCATTAATCAAACTTATCAAGCTGACCAATCTGTCTTTGCTTGGTTTCAGGGTTGGTTAAAGCGAGAAGTTTTGCTCAATTGTGAATGTTGGCGTTTTAATCGGTATTACTACACGCTTGGCATAGTTGTCCGTTTATCAGTGGTAACCATATAAACAGACTAATTTTCATTGCACCCCGCCGGGGTGTGTGCATTCTATTATGCAAACTTGCCCTATCCTGCCTTAGTGTATGCCCATCCTACTATATCCTCTTAGTTTTGTCTCGTTTCTTTCTACCAATTTGACCCTCACAACACCAATATTTCAATCATTCTCCATGGTAAATATATGCAATTAAAACGACGGAAATCTATAGCGACACGTTTTTCTGTGGTATTGTAAGGAAAGAAAAGAACTCTGCGAATTTTCCCGTGTGGGAATAGGTGTACAATTGATTTAAAGCAATTAGTCTTTGTCAGAATTACAGTTGACACGGAATTATGCTCAATAGCTTATCAGTGCATGCACTTCAAGGATTCAGCAAACGTTTGCATGATTGGTAAAAGCACATGCTATTCAGAAGATCGCTTAAATTAATTGAAAATAACAAACAAAGGTCTGACAGATTTTGTTTTCAGTTAAGGCAATTTTCCCATATTGCTGCGAAACAATGGTGTTTATAAAGTCAGACTGAACAAGTGGATACATTTATTTAATGTATCCTTCGTAGCGATTTGAAGAAACAGATCTGTGGTAAAAAGGCCCTGGAGAGAAATGAGCCCTTTGAAAGCTTTGTATTGCCACATGCAAGTAGCTCAGCTATGAGCTACATGGGTTAATTTCGTCATTTACCGCTGATTCTGGTTTTGTTCATTTGGAGCTACTGATTTTGCACAGGGAATTTAATCAGGAGATCAGTTTATGCCGCAGCTGCGAACACGTTATTGGCTCAGAATTTCCCAATTTTAATCTATGGAGTTTCAAGCATATAACATCTGTCAATGCGCCTTACGGAGTATATACAATTGTATTTCTTACGATTTGTGGGGTGCCAAACAAAATTTGGCATCGCATCCATCAAACGCTGCTCTGGGTGTGAACCGTGTTTATTTATCGCAAGTGCCTTTCGTATCGTTTACATACCGCTCCCAAATTTCCGTGGCCTGTATAAAAAGCGGAATTCATTTCCTTCTGTCAATCTCACACTCTAGTAACTCATACTATATACCCTGTGAGTCAAGAGGACCCTCGTGGATAGACATCTTTGTCTGAGTGTTTATGCTACAATCTCGGAGATTATCCTATCCTAACCAGAACGTACTGCCGATACACATGGGTCTGCCAATTTGGCTGATGCAAACGATATGCGTCCGAAAGTATCGGGGGTTGAGGTAATCGTATATTGGGGGGCGCAGAAGGTAATAACCCCAAGGTACTTGGCTGTGACAGACTGTCTCTGTGTCATTTGTCAAAGCCCAGGGCATCCTGTTCTACTTGTACTTGTCAGGCAAGCTTTCTGATAAATTGTTGGTTATCAGGCAGAACTATGATGTAAGACATTTGTGGAGTGGGAAAAATTTGCATTTGTATCAGCTGATAAAGCTGTGTTGGGATATAAGTATATTATTTGGGGGAAAAGGGATCATGCCGGGCTTTTTTCTTTTGTAAGCGTAGTGGATCTGTGATATTGAAGACGCTTGCTCCCACGAACGAATTGGGCAATACGAATACTATAAGTTCTTTCTATAGAGTTTCGTTGTTATACGCAGATCTGAAACACTATGAAATAAGCTCAAGGTTTAGGACAAGGGTTACCCAACGAGAAAAATACTTTGACTGACTCTGTGTACGAAATGCCATCCTGACATCATTCAATCTGGAACCCAACTCCAGAAAGACTCATTCCTGACAAACCTGGAAGCAATTCACCCCGTCTCAATTCATCAAATGTCAGCCGCTAGGCGTTTGTTCTTACACATTGCGGACGGCGCGTTTTCAGACGGCCGTCGGCGTTTGTTGTTTCTGACGGTAAATACGGCGCTAAGAAGGCAATCGAAATAGCCGTAATCCGTACCGAATAGCATGGGATAATCTTTGCGCACGAACGCTGTATAAACGACCGCAGCCCGTCTTGTAACCAATCTAAGAAGCAGAAGGCTCTGGGTATCACTCGATTCTGTTTGGTAGGTGTTAATAGCACACTCAATCCTCACGGCAATACAAAGCCGGTATTTACACCATCACCATCTGTCCATCCCTTCACGTGGAACGCTGGGTTTATTTTCCTATCGTTCTACGGTTGAAACGCAACTTTTAATCATTTCCGAGTAATCGGTCGCACATTTGATGTGTATAAGGAAACAAGGAACCGCGAGTGCCCAGGTGCGCCTTTACGGGGTCTTTGCGGGTGACAACCAAGAATGTTGATGTACGGTTTTGACGGCTTGAAAGGGGGCTTTTCTAACTTTGTACCACCTGGGGATCCTAGGTTTTGTCAGCTTCTGCAACTCCATCAGCGCAACCAATATCACCCAGACACTATGGACATTCTTGTTTCTGTTCAATGGCGCTTCACTCATGTCACCCAAGCGCTATCAATACTGCAGCAGCAACAACAGAAAATCGTTGTAACATACAGTCTACCATTTAGCATTGGGGAACTGCGAGTTACGGCATATTTCAGAGCGCCTGCCAATCAAAACCACCGGGTCCTTTGTATACCCCAGCAGCTGTTAATCGTACTTCTTTAATAATGATGTTGGCTCCTCCATTAATCTGACAAGCTTACATCTTAGGCTGATCGGCACAATCACCTATTAATTATCTATACGCAATGACTGCAAGTCACCGGATTACATTAATCATTCCGTCCGCGCGCCACACGTAACCGCGGTTCCCCACCATTAACTTACACATGAATGACATGGGCTGACAAGACACCCCGTGTAAAGACGACACCCGACAACGGTGACAAATAATCGACAGCAGACGTCGATGAATGATCATCAGTCATTCGTACGCTGACTACTGACACTATTTTTCGAATGACAAACAGCCAATCTTAGACCTGACAATGACACCATGATATGCTACTAATATTGGGTTTCAGGTAGTCGACTAAATAGACGAAACGAAATAACGAAACGAAACGACGAGACCGACGGAAGATAATACAGGATTTGGTAAGGGACACTACAAATATTTAAATTTCAGATGGTGGGTAGCTTTGAAACGTGCCAAGCTATATCCTACAAGTGTCCCCTGCTGTGAAATATTTCTCCGATTTTAAGCCACTGCCTTTTATACAGGAGAACGGTGCTATTATGGTATAGGGCAAACCGTTAAACGCACTCGATTGGATATATAGTTGTAATCAATAATGTTATGCAAAGGAAAATGATGTCATTATAAACTCAGTTTTCATTCGATTTTCACAATCTGAGTCCAAAATACTCTTACTTCCGCACTGCACATCGGGGTAGATGTTAATGTTGCGATTTGGTGTAGTGTCTTTGCTCTTACATCGCCTCCCATGACATTCTGTTCCCCGACACGCGGTGTTATGTCCTTGTTATGACTATTTGACATCGACCCTCGGCAAATAAACCCAAACATTGGAAGGCGGCGGCAAAAGTCACCGCCTCGGGCGTCTGGTCGGTAATTAGTGAGTATAAACAGAAAAACGGCCTGCACCTAGCCAGCCACAACATTGGACACGTCTCTGACCGATGCATCAAGCCACGTACGGTCAGCGTTTGTGCCACAGGCGTCCGCCATCTTTTTATGGCGTATTGTCAGCCGGAAGTGAGGTACAAAACCGGTCGTCTGCTTGGGAGAGGAAATGGCACGAGCGGCGTTTTCGCGCGCTTTTACGGCACGCGCGCATGAGGAATAACTCATTGATTCGTACGTCCAGAGCGTCCATGATCAATGTTGGACCACGCAGACCCGCAATCACGACACGGCGGTTATGCTAACGATTTAAACGTCGAAATTGTTAAAAAAAATTCATTAAACGATGCACAATGGCAATCTAGGCAGTGAGGAATGAGGGAGCATCATTCACACTGAAGAACAGTTAAAGCACGATTAGAGTATAATGTTACAACGAGGAAGCAATCTGGTGCTCGCTCATTGGAAGCGTCAATATGAATAGTCCAGGCCCTGTGTTTCTGTAATCAGGATTAGGTCATGCCTTAACTTTCGGAGGAAATATCACTGAAGAGACACTGAATCACTGAAACTGCTTTAACTGCATCGTCTATACAGTAGCTGTAACATACGAGTCAGCCACATACACTACACAAAAAAAGTTAAGGATATTTAATATCCTTAACTATTTTTGTGTAGTGTAGAACATGGATATGCCCCAGAAGACGAAGACGAAAAAGACTGGAAAAAGACACTGAGTTAGCCAGTCGTGCTTTATTTTTTCAAGATCATACGAGTCAGAAAGCGACCCATTTTGACAGCATGTCTATAACATAAGAGCCAGTCCTAAAAGTTTGGTTTCGTCTTCAAATAGAGGTATTAAATGGCTGTGGAAGTGAATCACGGGATATATAAGCGTTGGATCTATAGAGTCAATATAACGAAAAATCAGACCACTTTAATCACTCCTTTTCATTCGTTTGTGTGACGCGGTGGAGTATTGAACCCCCACCTCCCACCCACCCCTCAGGGTCGCCTGAAGCACTATGTTAACGGCGCCTCAAAGAGAACTTGCAGTTAACATTGCTTGTCAACATCCTTCTAGATCTACGTATGTTATGTGATTCCGATTGCTACTGTAAACCTTAGTCGCCCTCGATTGCGCGTGCAGCCGAAGACTCTTAAGTTGTCACCTAACCTAGTCGTATTTAGCTAATAAACGTTGTGAAAAAAACTATTCCAGACTACACAACTAATAAAAATTGTACATTTAAAAATCCACCTCGCAAATCTTTTTGGCCCGGCGATAGTGTATATAGCCGATGCTGATGGGATCCAAAATTACACACTATACTGGCCATGCATATTGTTACAATCAGGACACTGAGAGCAATAATTGCATCATCTAACATCATATGTGCTTGCATGTTGCTTATAAATGATCCCCTTTTACAGATTTCACGGTTTCACACAGCTATATTATTGTAAAGAATCACTGTCACATGCATTGACCGAACTATCCGTCCTAAACCTGCCGTGCAGTAACTAACCATGCAGAAAACCCCTGCGGACCTAAGAGAATGACCATATACGTGTAAATGTTACAGTGGTTTGATTTTGTCAATGGAAGTTATTGTCCCCCATTCCGTGTACATTATTACGTGTACATTAGTGCCACTGGGATATTCCGTGGCTATGTTATCACTTAGTGGTAAGAAATGGAGATGGGACAATTTGTCAAGGGGGACCCTATAGTCTTTTACATTGGCAATGTATTGGGTGATGTTGTAGGAGATCGTACAGTAACACTATTGGCCAAAATCGTTGTCACACATAAACTTTGTTTTTGTTAACTCTGTCAATGAACATTCATCTGAGTTGCACAACGTTTAAAAACAATGCCGGAATGTTCTTAATTAGTCAACGGTCGATTAGGTTACTCAATTAGTTGAACTAGTCTGCAATTCAACCGGAAAGTGCTACTAACCCTAGCCTAAACCTAACCTAGTCGTGTTTGGCTAATAAACGTTGTGAGAAAGGCCTTATCTATTCCAAAATGTGCATCTAAAATTTTACATTTAAAACATCCCCCGGAAAACCATTTGGCCGATGGTGTATACTAGTAGTCGATGCTGATGGGACCCAATTACACACTACTCAGTAACTGGCCATGCACCTGTTGACCCTCACCTTCACTTGACTCTCGGACATTCCTAACGCGTACGCCAGACGGGCTCGCTCTGGTCCAGCCAGATACTTCGTCTGCTCGAAGGTCTTCTCCAGGGCGAATATCTGGTGTCCGGAGAATGTGGGTCGTGTGTGTTTCTTCTTGCCGTCTTTATCCATGATGGTGGCACCGCCGTTCTGCTGGCCGGCTGCAGGATGGAGAGGAAAAGATGGGGTTCTGATATATCAGGTGAACAAAGATCAATCTTGTTGTGTTACAGGTAAGAATAAACATGATTTGTTTGCACAAAATAGATCATGCTTCTAGTATTAATATTATTATTGTTGTTATTATTGATGTAGTAGTAGTAGTAGTAGTAGTAGTAGTAGTAGTAGTAGTAGTAGTAGTAGTAGTAGTAGAAGTAGTAGTAGTAGTAGCACTGAGCAGCAGCAGTAATATTAGTAGTAGCTGCAGTAGCAGTAGCAGCAGCAATAGTAGTGGCAGTAGTAGTAGTAGCAGCAGCAGCAGCAGCAGCAGTAGCAGTAGTAGTAGTAGTAGCAGCAGCAGCAGCAGCAGCAGTAGCAGTAGTAGTAGTAGTAGTAGTAGTAGTAGTAGTAGTAGTAGTAGTAGTAGTAGCAGCAGCAGCA
>JAAUYG010160669.1_pt1 | contig 14407 bp, 10 predicted proteins | sample 7278091 | NCBI WGS metagenome assembly JAAUYG01 (sample SAMN14350201, study PRJNA611818) | marine sediment metagenome | isolation source: surface marine sediment (0.6m) | place: French Polynesia: Moorea | collected 2018-08
CTGGATTACCATGCACAAATGTCAATTGGAATAAATGCTGGACTGAAGTTTGAAGAAATTATTATAGTTATCATATTTACAATCTACCAACACTGAGCATATTCCCTACATGGTGGAGAATCCGGGTAAAGTTCTTGGTTCTACATGTACTTCTTACGTGTACATGTAGGCTAATAACACTTATCCTGGGAAAAATAAAATTACATCAACATGGGATTTAATTAATCACGGAGCTGCGCTGGCAGTTAATTTGTTAATAGCAATGCGCTTTTTTATAATGCCAAATGTCAGTTTATTTTCCCGTCGCAACAGTTTCTTTGGGATCTACCACAACTCACTAATGGAGTCAACTCAATAAGAACACTAGGTTAGTGTCGTCCATTTATTTACCACGCGGGAAAACGGTTGATCTTTTTCTTATTGAAAAATTTGCCTATGGACGATTTGTTCTTACCAGCCATGACAGCAGTACATAATGAATTAATCGTAAACCACGTTACAAAATTTATTAACTCATGACAGGGCTGAGAACTCTAGCTAAGCAAAATATCCAATCTGACTCACTGAATAAAAGATCCAATCTGACTCACTAAGCGAAACATCCAATCTGACTCACCGAACAAAACATCAAAGCTGACTCACCGAACAAAACAGCCAATCTGACTCACTGAACAAAACATCAAAGCTGACTCACCGAACAAAACATCCAATCTGACTCGCTGATTGCTCCGATATACCGCTTTACAGATTCATTTTGATTTTTTTTAAATTCTAATTTTGACTCTTCAATTTCCTGTGACATTCCTTCAGTCTGATATATATTGACATTGTTACTATTTTTTTTGCAAATGTCAGTTTTAAAAAAAAGTGTTTACATCATTTCTTTTTTCTCTTCTCTGCAGTGGAGATCCCCCCGATAAAAGAATACTGCCAGTTCGACTCGTTTAACGCGACCTGCCGTAGCAACGAGGTGGTCATTGTTCACAAGGCACGCTATGGACGGATCCAGGAGGGACGCTGCGTCACGGAGATTTTCGGGAGTCCCTGTAGCGTCGACGTGTCCGGCTACCTGGATTCTATCTGCTCCGGAAAGCACTCGTGCACGTTCGAAGTTCCTGACGATGATCTCAAATCGATGAACCCTTGCAAAAAGGATTTTGCTCCCTACCTGGCCGCCAGCTACACGTGTCTCCAAGGTAATGTGTGACGTCACTATCTGGCAACTAGCAACACGTCTGTTAAGTAATTCTATGTCAGTATTCGGTACGTACCTGTACATGTACGTGGCTGTATAGCTCCATTATCTACGCCATTAATTTAGTTTATAATTAGTGGTCAGTTCCATTTCAAACATAATATTCAGAATGCAGTTAATAAGTTTAGTCAGCACATTCTTTCTTCGTCGTCGTCCTCCTCCTCCACCTCCTCCTCCACCTCCTCCTCCTCCTCACTCTCTGCCTGATCTTCCTTCTTCTTCTTCTTCTTCTTCTTCTTCTTCTTCTTCTTCTTCTTCTTTTCGTGATGTTCTTATTCTTCTAGTGCTTCTTCCACTTCTACCTTTTCTATTTTATTCCCTTTTTCTTCTGCTTCTTTTCTTTTAGATCTTTTACTACTTCTTTTTCTTATCCTCTTCCTTTCTTTTACTTTTTCTGTCCCCCGTAGCTATCAAATATCAACCCTACGTACCAATCTTTTATCACCCCTTGTGCTACTTTTCCTTATATGGCTACAGATACCCCCTCTTACACCCTATCCTTCCTTCTCAATCCCATTCTCCTCTCTCCTCTCCCGAAAGAATTGCAGTTTATAATACGTTTTGTTGGCCTTGTCACACCGCCTCCGTCTTTATTTAGTTTCGATAGCAAAGTCAATATCTCATATTTAGCTACATCTCGGATGGCATCCGCCTTCCGGACCCGCCTTGTCCTATATTTACGTTGGTCCAACGTCTAAGAGTTCCCGGGGGGACGATTTGGTTCGGCAGGACGCCGTCTGCCTTTACAAGTCGTCTGGAAAGCAAAACTGGCGATAAAATTCGAGATTGCAGCAGTGTAACGGAAACCGGAAGTCCGTGTTGGCGATGTCGGCGCACGCCTGCGCATGGTGGCTCGGTTGCAAGAACCGGAAATCCGGCGAACGGTCCAGCACACAAAGGACTTCTTGGTCGTGGTTAGGATTTTCTTGTTTCAGACGCAAGGAGGGGATAAGCCGAATTGATTTTCTGCCTGTGGAGAGGAGGCGGGGATTCTCCCGGGGTGTGTGAGCCGAGGTTCTAGCAGGCATCCATCATAGGCAAAGGTTAGCAGTGGCTATTTTACAGCCCTGTCGTCCATCATCCCCGGTATCCAGTCCACTCTGTATGGTGGGTTTGGAGCTTGAGAGGGGAAAAGGACGGAAAGAGAGAGAGAGGGGGGGAAGCGGGGACTCGGACCCGGACTTCTTCCTGTCGCGCTAAGCCCCATGGGATAGGCTGTACCGGCGGGAGTAGATCTGTAACCACTCGGGATCCCCAGAAAAAAACACCGCCCATTTGTATTCGGGTTGAGTTTTTATTCTAATATGTGACAATGAGGATTATAACAGTGTTGCTGACAGGGGTAGAATTTGGCAAAGATGAACTATGATAATAAGGTACATTTGTACGCGACGGAGAAAGATAATGGCAGCCGGATATAGCAGGGCTGCATGGTGGGGTTCATGTCAAAGTTCAAGTTGTGTCTACTGCTAGGATTGACCGTAAACTTTCTGTGGGGGCTATCTCCTACCTCAACAGTTACAATCACTACTACTACCACTACTGCTGCTGCTGCTGCTGCTGCTGCTGATGATGATGATGATGATGATAATGATGATGATTATAATAATAATAATAATAATAATAATAATAATAATAATAATAATAATAATAATAACCATACATCCGTTAAAACTAAAAGCACTATAACCATAATTACATCCTATATATGGCGTGTTTAAAGGTGCGGCAGGCTTTTTTCTTACTGCCACTCAAACGACACCCCCCCCCCCCCCCCTCCCAGCTCACCCACTCCCGGGGCGAAAATACAATGTACTTATTTGCAGTCAAGGGAGGCGATGTCGTGCATGAGTAAAAATGACCTACCTACTACTCATTATTATCTTGCTTAGACTCAAGTGAACAGTGTTTATTAAAGCAAGCACATCATGGGTTACGGCAACGAAAATTCCTTTCGTGTTGTCAATTACGCTATTGACGATTACTCTTAAAGTACAAAGCGCTACGAGAAAAATTTTCAGTAGCATGAACCTGTTCCTGCGCAATCAGAGGCAAGCCGTAAGTCGTTGTCGCCCCCCCTCCACTATCCTCCACCCCCTACCCGCAACCCACCCTCCCAGTCGCTGTTGTTAGCAAACGGATCATAATCCAAGAGCGAGTTTGTAGAATTCGGTTTATTTTCCTGGTCGATAGGGAAATTCCATAGCAGCCGTAATGAAGCCCTTTTTTGAACCGATCTGCGTTTGAGTAATGATTGGAAGATATCCCCTCTTCCTCCCCTCTCCCTCGCCAACAATCCCCCCTCCCCAATTCCTCCCCCAATCGCCGTCGGGGGTCATGGAGACGGCCTTGAATCGGTGATTGCCGCAAAAGGCAACGAATAGAAGGCTAATTGTGTGTCACTTGCAGAATTGGGGGCTGAAAAATGGCAAAAACGCCCGAACGTAAGATCCGCGTCCACTGATTTGTGAGTGGACGCCACTCTGCGTGCTTTGCTTGGTTGTATCATTTGACGCTTGATCACTTTGTGGGAAATTTACGACAGGAGATTACAGCAGGGGAAAATTAGTGTAATGTCATAAACTAATTACGCTCATGTATTTATTTTAGCTGTCTAAGTCCGATATTATGGTTCTGGATTAGCTTTAAAACTCTTGTTGTACGGGGCACAGCAAAAAAAGGTTACAAGGTATTTATTAGTGCTTTTGGTGCACTTCTTGTTAGTCGATAAAATTTATATCGCATATAAATTACTAGATCCAGCCAACAGTTTTACAACAAAGAACGTAACGTTATAATTAAAATTAAGTCTCTCAGCCACTTTTCTATGGTTCAGATCAGCATTATTTACAACTGTTTCAAGTCCATTCTACAGCTTTACAACAAGGACTAAAAAACCAGTGTCTTTGGTTCCTATTTATTTATTTATTTTATTTATTTAGTTGTTTGTTTGTTTGTTTGTTTATTTGTTTGCTTGCTTGCTTGCTTGCTTTCTTTCTTTCTTTCTTTCTTTCTTTCTTTCTTTCTTTCTTTATTTATTTATTTATTTATTTATTTATTTATTTATTTATTTATGTATGTATGTATGTATGTATTGATTGATTGATTGATTGAGATGGGGTTTTGGTGGGGATGGACCGGCCCGGAGGTTGTTGTCTTATCACTATACAGCTTCAGTGTTTGACGTTGTTCTTCAATTACAGATCCTTGCGCTTAGTAATTAAAAGTAGTCCAATGAGAAAATGCTATTTTTGTTAAAACCCTTGTCGTGCGAGTTTGCAATTGTCAATACTGGCTGCAATTGCAAAACACGAAATAATGCTGCAGTAATTGCACGGCATTTTTTATTCTCGTATACGTAACCGCTTCATTGAAGGATTTTTGTCAGTGTGTGTGTGGCACATGAGTTCGAATGGCCAGGAGTAATCACGTCGTTTTGCCTAGAATTTCACTGCTTAGCGTGTGTTTACAAGAAAAAAAAACTTCCTTTCGCGCCTTTCGAGACAAATGGGTTTAGAACATGAGAGCTTACTGGAGAGAAATGAGCTCCAATCTCTGGAAGAAAAACAAAAACTACTAACTAGAGAATTCGCGTAAAACCAATTCCGTAGTATCCACATAAAATCACAGCTCTCTATCTCTAAAACCCTTCACTTCCAAGCCTTTAATTTCCAGCAGTGTAAGCAAACTTCAAACAGTTTTTCTCTCGCGCTCTCTGTGTAGTAGATGAAACCGCGTCCCCCAGGGAGTGGTTGATAAATGAGGGTTTCATGTCTCGGCTATCGGGCCAAAATGTCGCTTCCAGCGCCCCGAGCCGGCCGGTGTCGGGTCTCGCGCCACCGTGGCGACGGTCTCCAGGGCGACTGGTGCCAGGGGTCAGCCGGGTGTCAGTCACAGTGGGGGACACCAAACAGTCGCTGCGACACAGCAAAAAAATAAAACATGCGATCAATCTTCCACGAACAACGTTAACAAATTGTTCTTTTAAATCAACTAAACATCTCTATGTAGAGAGAGAGAGAGGGGGGGTGGGAGTCATTTTCCCTTGCTGAACAACTGTAGAATACAATAAAAGAGAAGAGACCGTTGTATTCAGAGCCCGTCTGTTAGAATCCTGTTTTCTGTGACGGCGTTTACCAACCTTTAGTATGTTACTTTTAGTATTGTACAAGATGCTATGTGGTACGTTGAGTTTGCAATCTTATCTAATGTAAGGTCGGCTTAGGCTGCAAATTAGAACCATTAGTGCAAAGAAAAACCATTGACGCACAATAACGATTAGACTACAACGAATATTAATGAGGGTGTAAACCGATCTGAAAAATGGGGATGGCAAATGTTAGGTGCAATGCCGTTGAACAAGGATTCTGCCAGACCTGGGGCGATTACAATTTGTAATTGTAATTGTGTAGCAGAATCATTCTACTACACACATTATCATCTTGAAGCACACAATCGGGATCCACCACGCATACATGCCACACATTGGCTATCCACCACATGTACATCCCATCCCTTGACGATTGAAATCTGCAACTTGAACGATTAAGGGAGTGTCATGTCCTTGCCCACTGTTAAGCAGTCAGAGCTGACCTAAAACAAAAAAAAAAAAAGCCGGCAGTGTTAGCGATTAAGGTCACGCTAATCCATTTCTCATACAACATCCACATTAGCAAGGATTTGAATTAAGTCTTTCACTCAAATTTGGTAAATCTGTTCGTTCGGGCCGCAGCCTTCTTTTGCCTTCACAAACCGTCTTTAGTCGCTCCATGAACTTAACATCGGCAATTTGCTCAATACCTTTCATGGCCACGATTTAGTTCTTTCCTGTTAGGTTGTCTAGTTAGAACTCAGTGATGGCCGACCTTGACCTTTGACAATATGACCTTCACTTTTGACCACTCTTGACCTTTGACCATTCTGACCTTGACCTTTGATCTCTCTGGCATAGACTTTTGATCTCTCTGGCCTTGACCTTTGATCTATCTCTTGACCTTTGATCTATCTGACCTTGACCTTTGATCTGTCTGATATTGTCTCTGCTTGCAGTAGTTAACACCCCGTCATTTAATGTCAAACCTCAACCTTACTTTATTGGCTTCTGTGATATTGTTCGACCTGACCTTTGTTGTTATATCTGACCTTGACCTTTTCTTTGACCTCAGTCCTTGGGTGCATTTGCAGTTTCGTACTTTTTCCTAAACATCACCTGTGTCTGTTTATTGTCTGTTCAATCTAATTTATCTGACCTTTAACCTATGCCTTGTGACCTTCATTCCAGTGGAGACAGGCGGAGATAAGTCATGTTACGGACAAATCCCGGTGGCGCCCTCTCGCGGCTTCCTGGCCAGCATCATCTCCCAGGATACCAACCGTGGCACAGAGACCTGCCCCTGGCTGCTCAAGGTTCCCATGGGACAACGGATCAATATCACCCTGTACGACTTCACGCCGGCCAGAGGACGCAGCCGCGTCGGCCCGAACGACGTCGCACCGGAAGTGACGCGACATGGATCGTTCTGCCACATGTACGCCCAGGTCGTAGAGGAAGGAAGCCGTGAGACCGTGATATGCGGCGGACAACTGCGCGTGCAGCCTGGCGCCTATCTGTCTATGAGCAACAAAGTGGAAGTTAGGATAACCAAGTACAACAATGCGCGAAGGGAGGCTCGCTTTCTGTTCATGTTTGAAGGTAGGTCCAGATCTCTTCGGAATGATATGCTGTATGCAGCGGAATACCAGGTATACGACCACTAACCGAAAATGCCTACGTGGTCTTAATTCTGAGGTGGCCTTACAGGTATATCTCGGGTGGTTTTAAGGCGGGGTTTCACGGCATAAAAAAGCTCCGTTTGATCTATCCATAAAGGCTTACCCGGTATTAATCTGTTTGCTCAATCCCAGCTTATAGAGGCAGGTTTAAGGGCGATGTGCAATATTTATTGTTCTCGTTCAGACTCGTACCCCTTAAAAAAAGATGCACATAATTCGTTCAGGCTATTGGTTAAAGATTGAAATATAAACTACTACGCTTAGATTTTTAACAATATTAGGCCTACATGCTCTCAAGAGCGATCTGGAAATTGCATTTTGACCTTTGCAGATGGCATGAGTTTAGGCTAGGTATGCACAATGTGTGCTGTTAATGGTCTTGGATCATACTTGAAACATACAGCTTGGAACATACTGTATGGCTGAAAAGGGCCTGAACAAATATATAAGTTTTTACTGGTATGACTGCTATGTATGCCTGTATAGTTATAACAAATCCCAACTGGATATATGTGTCTGGTTCCTCCATATACAAGTCCATGAATTTTAAAGGCTCTATAGCAAGTTGCCTTTCTCGTACAGCATTCTCTCTTAATTAAAAATAAAACTTATCCGTATGTACCGAGACATTGCACGATGCCCTGTGCCACTATACTGCTACAATATATTCATCACACGTCCATTGCCTCTTGAGCAGAAGTGACCTATGGAAGGGAACACATTGCTGGTTGTCAGGTTATCCTAGGGATAGCTCCCCCTTTTCAGACTTGGTTTCCAGGGAAACCATGTGGATCACGCCTACGCCACAAGAATTGTGGTCAAGTCGAGAGTGTCAGGTGATGGCATCAAGTGACCACGCCGCGTCACTGACACAGCGGGATTATGTGTATAAATATCTTGGATTGTGGGGCATTTTTTGGCAAGATGAAAAGAAAAGAAAGAAAGAAGGAATAAAGAAATAAGAAAGAATGAAGAAAAAGACAAAGAAATTAAATAAGAAGGAAAAGAGAAAGTAAGATAAAGCTAAGAAGGAAAACATGGAGACAACGAGAAAGAAAAGGAAAGGAACAAGAAGGAACGACAGAAAGAAAGTACAGTTCGAAGAGAAGAGAGGGGAGAATTGAGACAGAGAGAAAGAAAGAAGGAAAGAAAGAAAGAAAGAAAGAAAGAACGAAGAAAGAAAGAAAGAAAGAGAAAGGGTGATGCAGAGAACGAAGAGAGAAAGATGAGAAAGAGGAAGAGAAAGAAAGGAGGGAGGTGAGAGGGAGAGAATGAAAGAGAGGGAGAGGAAGAAGGGAGAGAACGAGAAAAAGAGAGAGGGGAGAGAAAGATACGGATAGAACTAGAAAGAAAGAGAGAGAGAGAGAGAGAGAGAGAGAGAGAGAGAGAGAGAGAAGGTGAGAGATATGGTTAGGATAACATCCAATATTTTCACTCTGAAAGTTATAGGCAATTGCTTTGTGTATGATGTACTCCATATACAACTCAAGAGCAAGCCAGACATCCTGGCGCCAACTGTGACATCCTGATTCATCCCTAAACACTGGTGTGTATTAATTATTTAATGTGTTATCACAAAGCCATAGATTATATTCTTGTCATGCCATGAAAACCATAATACGCGAATAGTGCAGTACAGAAGGATCGCCGTAAACTTGAGAACAGTATGGTTCTGGTTCAGTGTACCGGAGAATGAAAAAAAAATCCTAATAGCTTTACTTTACCGACAGAGTCATTTTTCTCTAATCAATACGTTGTGCGACGGTAAGGCTGTAATCCAAATTACACTCTTCTGGTATGGTTCCTATCTACCTATGGTTCCTATAAGACGGGATCCAAGTCCTGCATATAATATACTTTCATACACAGAAGATTGTTGGTTTCCGGTACAGCGAAACATTTGCCATAAGATTGTTCTAATACAATATTTATATCTTGTCCGCATGTGGAAAGCGTCACAGGAAAAATAACCAGAAGCCCACTCAGTGACATTGCAGTTATTCTGTTTGCAGTGTTTGTGTTTGGACAATAAATACCTATTTATCAATTTAATTTATTAGATGCTACAAGGCTGAGAGCTGCAGATAAGATAAGATAAAACTTTATTTAACGTCGATAGAACAGTAATAATTATTATTATATACCAAAATAATTATATCTCGCCTATAATTCACCATTAGAGGTCAGGGTGCAGTTAATTTATTAACTGCACGGTTTAATTGCGCGATTACCCGACTCAGTGTTATCCAATGGCAGAAGAGTATGACGAATATTTACCCTAGAGACACAAAAGCACGTATCGATGATAAAGGCATAGCTTTATCGGCATTAGGCGGCGTTGTCAAGGCTCTTGGCTCGTTGCTATAAATAAATGCGTGTTTACGTAAACAGTGCTATATCCTAACAAGGCGACTCTTTATGGGGCTTTTTCGTGGGTAAAATCGGGTTTTGAACATTAACACAATAGGGCTATTTACAGACATGATATTACAGGCTGACGTGACATGAAATGAGTGCAGCAAACCAGGCTGGCTGAACACGTCTGATGAAAAGGCAACTTTTCATAGCATGCTTTAATCTATCACATAAAACCAACATAGATCTTACCCTTTGTATGCCCATAATAATAGGCGGTCTTACAAATTTTCATGAAAGACTTTTCCTAAATAGTTCCACACAAAGGCACCTTCGTAGCCCCTCTTGTCGAAAATTACTGACCTATATTTAGGCACAATTTAGGCGTAATCATGGTAATGTAAAAAAAAATGTTTCGATAAACACGGCCATGTCATAACTACTTTACACCCTTCACACATTGCCGTCGTTAAGCGACGAAAACACACCGAAGACGAACCACCTTGCCCTTGCCTTGTAGGTAATACCATACCAACTCAAGTACACAATTACATTTTTTAATAGGTCCAGTACTGTCCAGCGGGCAGTGATTATACTGCTATAAATGTATGGTAAAAGCTAGTTTAAATAATAATAATTATGCATTTTTAAGCGCCATAAATCCAATGTCAGTGAGTTGCTCATAGACGTATGAGGGGTTAGGCGTTTTGATTGCAATGCGCACATGGACTGCTGAATCGTGGGGTGTGATGTCTCAAACAGTGGCTGGTTTATCAAAGGTGAAACTGGGACAATAAAACACATGCTTCGTTCGCCGACCTGGTATGATATTTTTGTAAATCCTATATGAGATATGAGTCATATTTTGTCTGCAGATGAGTGATTTAATTATCATCATGCCTTACTTAGGGACTTTGTACATGATAGAATTGCCAGTGTTTGTTCTCGCCGTTACCTAACATTCAAAATAAGGTCTCATGCGCGTAGTAATTTATAATCAGACGTCAGTTGGGCATCAAGCATGTCTTCTTGATTACGTGGCATCAGGTCTGTGGTTTTAAATTATAATCTCGTCCAAGATTTTTAGTGATTAACAATTGTACTAAGAATTGTACTAATTATTGTACGCCATGTGATTGGTCCAGACGTAATTACGTTCGACGTCTCAATTACATATGGTGGTAATTTCGCAGTACGGGATTTTCCGGGGGGGGGGGGGCGGGATAGAGAAATCTTACTTTTTCCCTCATCTAGTTTTATTGACTGTGGTTTGAGTGGCAATTAATTATAACTTTCTTCTTTGGCTCTCGTCTCCCCAAACCAAGTTTTCTCTGCGTCTAAACCTCTACTCGTTCTTGTCTGATTATCTCCCCAACTCGCCTGGGCGGCTGGAAAGATTTGGGCCTGGAGCTAAACCTGATGACTTCTGGCACCACCAACTAAAACCCGTACCAGTAAGCACACGCTCCCATCTTCCGTTGGCTTCCAGCATGTGATCGGGAAATCGGGGTTTTATTGACCAACGCCCCATCATTCCCTACTCTGTGTCCCACGCCGGCGTTCGCTGGTGTGAGCGATAATCAAGCGACGTCCTCGAGAACATCACAGCGTCCACAAAAGCCATCATTCCAGCCACTTTTATTCTCATTTCGCCGTAACATCCCTTTCCCAGAATCGTCATTCGGCGACACCGGTCTGCCAAGGACCCAAAATGGGACCGTCCCCTTCCCCCCCCCCCGTTCTCTCTAAACCCCCTCTGTCTTAAAACTTCCAGGGTTTGGGAACCCCGCTTGTTTACACACCCGAAAATGCACCCTCATAAGCTCTCGAAGCCATCAAACCCTTTATCCTGCCCTGGCACCGAGGGATATTTCGGTGACACTTGGGCCATTATGCGGGGACAAGTGTCCGGGTTATTTTAAGGAATACAGGAATCGGTCCCGGTGCCAAGCTCCAGGGTTGGTGCTGTGAACGAATCGGAGTTTCTGCCAGTGTCAGCCATATTCAGGGTATCAGTGTTGCAGCTCAGTATTTCTAAAAGGAACAGCGACATTTTACCTTAATGATGCGTATTTCAGAAATATAATGATAAATAACCATAATCTGTCACTTACGAGACGCTAAACGCATGAAACGTTACATGCCGCCGGTAAATTTAACCATTATTAGCGTAAAAGAAGATAAAATCTGATACAGAATTTACTCTTAAATTTCACTCCAGTCGACGAAAATATCATGCATGTCGTTTTGTTTCCCAGTTCCATTAATGATAACCCGCCGGTATTTGCTGATGAGCATGTGTATATTCCCCGAATTCCTCATTTTGAAAGAGAGGAACAATCTAAGGCAACAAAAGAACTACATGTACTCGAGGGCGCGTTCTTATTCTGACCGATTGGGTGGCGTTGGCATGGGTCTTTAGCCATTGATATAGCTAAACAAGCGGTAATTGTAATATATGGCCTCATCATTGGCAGGGCGGGATTCGCAAGCTCGTCTCTAATGCGCTGATGATTTTTCCAGGCCACAATTAATTCATGAACACGTTCAATAACTGTTAACGGTTATCCTTACAATGTAAATATGGCTTTACACGTCATATAAGTAGTGAACATGTACATAAGATGTGGCAAAACTTCTCTCACGGCTATCTTGGTGTATCACTGCCGTCGAGTGACTTGTCAGTTATGCATTATTGCACTGTACCCTCTTTGTTAGACCACCTGAGAAATAGGGTCAGCTCACGTACTTTCACATGTCCTGTTGAGTACATGTAAGCCAAGTTGAGATTATAGGCCATCTAACAGCTGTCGTGGTGCCTTGTGCGTTTCTAATTCACGGGTTTCACTGTATTATATTGGGAATGTGGTAATATGAACTTTCCTTGTCGTCATCGTCATCATGATTATCGTCGTCGTCCGCCTCCTCTTCCTCCTCCTCCTCCTCGTCCTTCTCCTCCTCCTCCTCGTCCTTCTCCTCCTCTCCTCCTCCTCCTCTCATCATCATCGTCGTCGTCGTAGTTGTCGTCATAGTCGTCATCATAATCACCAGCAGCGTCATCATCATCGTTGTCGTCGTCGTCATCATCATCATCATCATCATCATCATCATCATCATCATCATCACTGTAGCTAAGATTATGCCCCAAAGTCATCCCGCCTCACAACACCGCAATAACCAACAATGTAAGTCGGGGATTCACTCTTGACCAGTGAGCGATAAATTAGCGCGACGATTAGAAAGGGAACACGACGCGAAGATCTAATCCCGTCTCAGTGTCCCGCTATAATCCACACAAATCCACCACACCCACGATATCAGGAAACGGGATTACCAGGTCCTCTCTGCCGAAAACTCTCCAGGAATCGATGCCATCGGCGGGCGCAAACGAGAGGACAATTCGACCGCTTGCCTCTGTCAAAAGATTGATCGGGATAGAACAAACCTAGGCGCGATACGGCGTTATAGTGTTTGGCAAACATCTCCCATCCCCGGAGGATAGCAATGAGAATTGGAGATGGGATACAAGGAACCGTAAACTGCCTCTTTGTTGTGAGGGCCAATGACTGATATGTCGTTTAACACAGACGGCCACTTGTTTGCACAAGGGATGAAGGGACGTGAAAATAGACCAATATCAAATATGAAGGAAGTCGATAAAATGGTATTTAACACAATGTTACACAAGTGTAATTGTGGCTGGTATTCAATACTACTTTGAGTGAGAGAACTAATGGTATATATCCGTTCCATCAATGATATACAGTCATTGATTCTATTCTATATTCATGACATATCGTATTTCTCTTCTGGTTACTCGCTGTTCTGTTTCCAACCTTATCACATCTGTTGTTTACGTAATGTCTGCTTTCCTCTTCAGTAATTGACTGTACTATTTACCCACTGTTTTTCATGGTTGCAATTAGCCTCCGTACTTAGATTTTTTCCACTATAACTGCTGTCGTATTTACCTGGTGTTATTTGTCCAACTCAAAGGCACCACTCAAGTTGTTGGTCGTCTGATTTACATGACGTTGTCTGCAATTATTATCCTATTTTTATTTCTTTTATAAACATGTACGATTTACTATTTTAAAAATATTATTTTTCTAATGATTAGAAATTATAGGTCTTCCCAGTTTTGATAATTTCCTTTCTAGTCGGTTGCCCTTATGTTTACTCAGACTCTTTTACATTCCTACTGGGCTAATTCTTCTTAACAATGTGCATTTGTTTCCATGCATATGACTGCTGTATCGATTTTACCATTCACCTATTATGCTATTCTCCATATTATATTCTGTCAATATTCTACATTTCCATTCCTGCTAATGTCCCGTTGAATTCCTATATTTTCATTCCATCTTTATTCTCCATTCCTGTCAGTATTCTGTGAAGTTTCCATATTTTCCATTCCTGCTAATGTTCTGTTAAGTTTCACAGCAGTATGCCCGCCATTGGTCTGGTACATTGCCACAATAGTATCAACTTTTTTGCTGTTCTGTTAAGTTCATATATTTGCATTCTCGCTATTGGTCTTGAGTTTAAGCATTATCTATTCCCCCAGTTCTCTTATCTTTCCATGTTTTCCGTTTCCACTATTGTTCTGTAAGAATTTCAGTATTTTCCTTTTCTCTCGGCTCGGAGACCGCGCACACAACGAACAGTTCTTGGTTTCTGTAATTTCCCATTGCCGCTATTGCTGTCAAGTTCCTATACTTTACCTTAACACTGGCCTGTATTTGGTCTCTAAGTTGTTAACACCGGTCTGTATTTGGTCTCTACGTTGTTAACACTGTCTGTATTTGGTCTCTACGTTGTTAACACTGTCTGTATTTGGTCTCTAAGTTGTTAACACCGGTCCGTATTTGGTCTCTACGTTGTTAACACTGTCTGTATTTGGTCTCTACGTTGTTAACACTGGTCTGTATTTGGTCTCTAAGTTGTTAACACTGGTCTGTATTTGGTCTCTAAGTTGTTAACACTGTCTGTATTTGGTCTCTACGTTGTTAACACCGGTCTGTA
>JAAUYG010285181.1_pt1 | contig 14407 bp, 7 predicted proteins | sample 7278091 | NCBI WGS metagenome assembly JAAUYG01 (sample SAMN14350201, study PRJNA611818) | marine sediment metagenome | isolation source: surface marine sediment (0.6m) | place: French Polynesia: Moorea | collected 2018-08
CCCCCCCCCCCCCCCCCCCCCCCCCCCCCCCCCCCCCCCCCCCCCCCCCCCCCCCCCCCCCCCCCCCCCCCCCCCAGGTGGCTATAAGACACAGAAGAGTCTGGGGTATTGTACATGTTGTACTTGATTAAAGATAACGTAATCCTATTGTAGTCACATGTGGGCTAACAACACTTGTCTTTAACATGTTTAATACGCTGAGCTTGTATTACCTAACAAAAGCAGTATTTGGATTTCGTATGTTTCATATGTTCAGTCAAGACTGATTTTTCTTCTGAGAGTTTCTCTTGATACTAAATGTATCTTTTTTAGTTAAATATTGAAAAAGTACATGTGTATACATAGTCACACAAAATTGTGGTAGCCGTGGGTAATCCTATCTCAGACAGAAATTGGCTTAAACATTGAGTTTATATTGTGTTTGTATTGTATTCTTCTTACCATGCGTGACTGCATTCAGAGTTTCTTGTAATTTGTTTCCTTTCTAGCATTGAGAGAATGCTGTTCCAACCCGAAGTTCATACGTAAGTTACCAAATTGTTCCTTCGCATAGCCTTAACTTTAGTCCTAATGTACTGGAGTTATACTGAGTGGTCTCCTGTAAACAGTTGATTGTGCTTCAGGAGCTGTTTACCATGGTTGCCATTGGTTGTACTTATTGTAGCTTAATGTCACAGCCTTCCAAGGCTTTATTGTCAACCAGGAATATGATGCTATTCCGGTATTGATATATTGTGAAATTGACAAATGTTCCAAAATAAAATATCTCTCTAAAAATATCTATCTAACTGAGACATTATCTGTAATCGGTGCCCCATGTCTGTTTTCTAGCGGCCGCCTCCTGATTGGTACAGCCATGGCCTTTCTGTTCCACATGTTGGTGACCTACTCCATAGACAACCGGGCATTCAACCATGTCATAGCGGCATCAAGCTCCAGCTGGTTACAGGAACACGTCAGTGATATGAGTGAGAGGTAAGCATAAAATTAACCATATCAACATGTTCTTGTAATGTTATGGTTTTTACTGCCATGTAGTTTCATTCACTGAACAGAAAATTTATAATATTAATATCTACTGTTGGTTCTTAACCAGTTCTCAATTGAAAAATATATTTCAGATTTTCGTGATCAAATTCTGTGCTGTTCCTGTTCTGGCCGATTTGTTGTAACCAGATACAGTGGCCATATGATTTAGACCCCTCCATTATAAAATGTCTGTATTTATATCCCTCTATTTTAAGACCGGCCAATCCGGCCATAAGTGGTACGACTTACGTTTTAAATATAAATGTCCATCCGTTTATGACCATTTTCATTTTAGGACCATACTCTTCTGGTTTGAACAAATGACCTTAAAATCTCGGGTCTACTGTACCTTCACAGTAGCCCTAACCTTTTTTTTCTGCTGTCCGTTTCCAGTATCTGTCACATTGTGCCTGGGATGAGCAAACTCCTGTTACCCAGAATCAACCCGTTTGCACTGATTGCCTTCGCTGGGGCGGCCGCATTGGTCTTTGTTTACCTTCTCATTGACATCAGGTAAACAAACAGATCCATGTAAACAATATTGCTGGCCTGAAGTCCATATTTTGTTGCCCCAATGTTGTTGGTATGTCAGTATCCGGAATGGAAATAAAAAAGAACATTATGTCATTTGGAATATTCTATTAGGATTTGATATTCTGTAAGATGTACATGTATATCTCAAAATGTATGTTTTGGCTAAAATAACTGGATTAGTTGCAGTAAGTTCTACTGGCTCCGGGGTCTTACTAGTACTTTGTTGACCCAGGCATTTTGAGCATTGGCTATGATATCTGCACTAAGTACGTTGTTGTTTAAAAGTGGGTGGAAGAGATAACCAGATACCCAATAAGCAGTAGAAAGTAGCCCAGGACCTGTTGACTTTTCCGCTGTGGCAGAATATATGAATGAGTCCAGTTTTTAAACGTTCTGTCTTCCATCCCCTTGCCAGGAGTTTCTACTCTGTGGATACCTGGGTGGCGCTGTGGATTGCCCTGATGACAATGGGGACCATGTTCCCTATGAGCGTGTACAGTGGGAAGATCCTCTTACAGACCACACCGGCACACATCCTCGCTCAGCTGGACAAGAGCCTGAGAGAGGCATCCACGCTGGATGGAGTGCTGGAATTCCGTAACGAGCATTTCTGGACCATCGGCTTTGGAACCTTGGTCAGTGAGCAAACAACCTCGTTACTGGTTCATTTTAAGTAGAATACAGACTAATATTAGACAATATGATGATCATATCAAACATGGTAAGACCTAACCAAGAATGGTGTGGCTTCTGCATGAACCTGACTATTAATGTTGTGAATTTGTGGTGCCAGATACTCCCTATTTCCGACCTCTCTGTGTTGATGTTAATGGCTCTGTTGTGTATTGCAGGGTGGATCTGTGCATGTGAGGGTGAGACGAGATGCTGATGAACAGATGGTCCTGGCCCACGTCTATAACCGCCTGTCCAATGTGGTGCCGGTCCTCACCGTTCAGATTTTCAAAGATGACTGGACACGTCATTCGGCCTTCAGTATATTTGGTGACCCATCATTACAGCTAAATGCGACGTCGCCCACACGCTATCTCACGACATCTCCGCTGGGTGGAATCCCCTCTGTGGGCCAAACAGTCAGCCCGATGAGCAGCTCGTATTCCGCCTCTAACAGTATCGGAAACTCTCTGCCACAGAGCAGCTCTGGGGGTCTGCCCAGAAATAATAGCTTCACCAACGCTACGTTTTATGGAGGCGGCAACGCTTTCACGCCAATCGTGGTTCCTGCGAGGACCGACACAGTCAACGCTGCCCCAATGAGCCCCACTGGGAGCAGCATACCTGCCATCCGACTGGCCGCAAATGCTCAAAACATAACCAGTGCTCGGACCAGTGGCAGCGGCGCAGTAAGCGCTAGCTCGCCTGGTGCTAATCCCCATCTGGTCAGTCTAGGCAGCTTAGGAGGCAGTAGTCTCGGAGGCGGTTTATCGTTGTCACCACAGCAACCGCCTCGGTCGTATTACAACAGCCAGGCGGTGGGGAGTGTAGACTCGCGAACTGCGTATAACTCACCCGTTGCTAGCAGTAACCAACAGGCCGCCACTCTCACCCCGAGCAGTTCCTTCACCTCCACAGCGACCAACTTCTCTAGCGTGACATTCCAAAGTGAGACGACAGATGTGGCTGGCAAACTTGAATAGTGATAAACATGAATAGCGTACATATTAATCAATCATGAGCCATTGTAAGAAGTACATGTATATTTATTTTTGTCAAAATGTGAATATTATCTGCTTTATGTGATCTATTTTAAAACTTACTGTTGTGTCAAAAGTCACTTTTTAGTCATTCGGTGATATATAAAATATAATTTTATGGTGAAAGTTTTCAATGAATGAAAGCTGAATTGTGTGTGTACTGTATTCAGTTTGGTCATGTTCATTGTGCCCATTATGTGATGTTTAATTTTGCAACTTTATTTCATACAGTATGAAAGAGGTTGTCTACTTGAATATTAACCAAGTGCATACCATCCTGAAAGTATGGGTTGCAACATATTATTTATCAGAAAATAAATAGCCTAGCGAAACCCCTTGCCTTTTTACATCTATCTCTTACCAAGAAAATAGGAATTAATTGACATTATAATCATTAGGACATAATAATGATTATAAGTTATTTTAGTGTAGTGGGTCAGTCGGCCGTGTCCTTTTGTATCATGTCAGTTTGAATGAGCACTCTTTGATGTACTCTAAAGAAAACTTCAATCTATCCTCATGCAGATATCAGTGTCGGACACAGAAGTTTCCGATGTTCATCTAGTCAATTGCTACAACATAGTCATGAAACATGTGAAAAGGAATATCTGATGTGCCAAGTTCTAGTTACTGAAGGCTTATAAGTTTCCAGGAGCCCAGTGCATCGGGTGCTACACCAACTGGTAAAACTTAATGTGTTAATTATCAGTCTGTAGTGTGTTCCTATAGTAACAGTAGTAATGTATTATTGCCTGCCTACAACGACTGTGACAGGGATAATGCAAAACTTTATTGTCTGCTTCTAACAACAACAATAATACACTAGTCCCCGCCTACAACAACGACACCTTGATCACGTTCCTTCCTGCCTGACTTGGGGTTGTGTAGGGCTATATTTACTGTTAGTACTAATAATGTCATAATAACTTTTCTATTTATGTAACACTGGAGCTGTTCTCTAAGTCATCGAAAAGAAAGATCTACTGGAACGGTACGCCCAGAATTATGAGGATATGGAAAACAAGATGTGTTCTGTTGGTCCATTCCGGACCTTGTTGGTTTGCTGATAACTACGTATAATATTCCATGGACATCCAGACCAGACAGTGTCCCTGTTCGTGCCACATACCCTATAGCCACTCTGCCGCGTCAACAGCAATATTCCGCATGATCAATACAGTGGGTGTTCTTACTGGAGGGTTGCTGGGTTATTAACTGGAGTAGCTTAACAGCAAAATGTTATGAATGGATGTCCATATATGTGAGTAGTTTACTTCATTTATGCTAAATAATGATACTAATAAATAATAGAAGCCAGAAAGTGCTAGCAGAACCTAGTAGGCCCCACTGGCCGTAAAAATCTGGTCTCTCAAGACCGGTGGGTCTCGCAAGATTGATTCAGTTACACACTGGCTTGCAGGATGGCCCAGGCATGTAGTCTTTCAAGACTCGTTTCAGTGGCGTCTCCAGACAGCTTTTCCTGTATTGGTAATGATTAAGCTGTAGAGTATTGGTAATATGGTTTCTCACATAAAGAATATTGACTCTGCTGTAGTGTTACCATGTCTGTTGTAGTTACATATAGGTTCTACCTCATGTGTTCACATCAAAACAATAAAATAATTGATTGATTACTAGCCAATTACTTATAAATAAAATTTGGACCACCTATAAAATATTAGATAGACACCCAGTCACTCACTTTGTATGCCCAGATGGCAGATATGAAGATATGTGAAATGTAAGAAATAAATCAAAATGTTTTATCTTACATGTAATGGGTGAGGGTACGTAACTTTGTACTAACTTCTGTACTAGTAAGCCTGTATGGTTCATGTAATTAAACGACTGACTGAAGATTAAACTTAGTGTTTAATAAAGGCAGGAAACTTTCAGCATATAGACTGGATTGGTTATTGTTTGGTTATAAATACAAGCCCAGGTTTCAGTACGTAGTGTCTGTGTCTATGTTGTATTATTGTTTATTTTAAAGTATACCAAGTATAGTTCTTCCTCCAAACAGCCTTTCTGGGCTATCATCATGATTATAGACACGTTTAACTGAAAAAATGGCATGTACACCTGGGTGCATAGAGAAAATTGTATGGTAACCGCAATTCTTTCTTTGTTGTCTTTACCACATTCCCCTGCTACACAGATGCTATATATGACTGTGCTATGTGTTAATCGGGGCTAGTTGGAGACTAGTGAGTCGAATTTGTGAAATTATTACCGGCTACATCATCCACATTGTATACCTGTACAGAAATATTCTGTTGTGTTAAAATGTTTTGTGTTGAGCTCAAATGTGATTCTCATCTCAGCATCCTCAGTGTGCTATTACTTATAGAAATCATTTGTCTTTGGCAAAATGGTAAAGCGTTGGGTAGAGTGACATATATGCCCCCGTTGAGTGGGTTTGAAACCCGTCGTGGGTTAATGCACATGAAATATTTCAGTTTTTGGAACAAAGGTATGTTATGATATGGCAGTGTTGTAAATGTTGTCAGTATGCTTCAAGAATGAAATAAGATATATGTTTTATGTAAATTCCTGATGTTAGAGGTAGCCTGGGTGATGTTAATGGTAGCCTGGGTGATGTTAATGGTAGCCTGGGTGATGTTAAGGGTAGCCTGGGAGATGCACTGTGCATCAGTAGATTAACTTAGTAGACAACAAGGCTAAATTTTCTGTATCATTAAAATTCCACAAATTTAAGTCCCAACTTAAGCAGTGCAGACATGGGTTAAGTGATTCTTGCTCCAGAACAAGTAAGTGTAATTTTCCCAAACTTCATTATTTTAAGTTGTGCTATTGTGCAGCCGGTTGTCTAATGATCCAGAAGGCAATGATCCAGAAGGCAATGTGTAGAACAGTCAAGTTAGTCAGGTATTCACCTACTTGTGTTCTAGGTATTTCTCGCACATTGCCATATGTCCTTACAGGCCCTACAAACAGTGGCTAGCTTCAACACATCCACTTATGTCTGGTATAGTTCCATTGGTTGACGGTCCATCTTATGCTTACATGTTACGCTTACGCTCAATACTTTTTCACTATAAGTCATTCCCTGTGTGTTACTGCGGTTTCCCTGTAGCAGCCTTCTGACACTGATTTTGTGTGTTTGCATGAAGCAGGTTATACAACTGTATAAACTAGCTTGAAGCTAGAGACGAAGTTTCAACTACTGCGGACTGGGTTCTTGATGAACCTTACTCCAAAATTCTTACTTAAAATTAATTAAATCATTCCTTGATTCGACCCTACATTGTAGGTATTATATTCAGCTGACAAGCCATTGCATTTGTTCTCAGCAGGTTATATGACTTGTGTTATTGTAAATGAGACACACCAGTAGTTTTAATACCTATTTATAGCAGCCTGTGAATTACTGCGCACTGCATCAGCTGTAGTTAAAGGTCAAAGTTAAGTGATATACTTAATCTGGGGTTGCCCGGAGGATTAGCAGATAATTACATGTAACCAATACGATGCAGATGCAGGAGAAATTGCAACCTGTCCATTTAATATTGCTCACTACCGTACCTTTATTACTTGCTATATGTACTGTACCACCCAAATATCATACTGTGCTATTCATGCCATATATCCTTTCGAGCTGCTTGATGCAGGAAGCCAGTAGATCAAATTTGTTGTTCATGATAATACACTGGATATATATTAAACCTTTGATTGTACATGTATATTGCGCTATCAAGATTATGCTGTCGGGCAGGACGGTTAATTGTCAGTTGTCGATGAAGCAAGCTGTATTTACCTTGAAAGACAAAGTTCACATTGTTAACTTCATGTTTACTCCAGAACTTTTAGATACCAAAAATGGACAATAAGTGTAAGATTTTTACATATAATGTAATTATGTCCTCAACTCACAACTTATTTTCAAGATTTTCTTGTGGTGGCAGGGCTAGTCAGACTTAGAAAATAAAATGTCATGTCTTGGTCAGTTTCTTGGCAGTAAGCATAAAATATAAATTATAGGTATAGTCTAGTTAGCTCTGTAGCATGGTAGAATTCCAGCAGGAAATGGAGGCAATAGCAGTCCCAGATGTTTTAACCATGGTAGCATAGGTCCGTAATCCTGAATGATGGGCGGTATCGGACGATATCGGAGAATTCACAATGACGAGAAAATGTGACAGACGAGTGCGAGTGACAGGCTGTCTTTGAAACACCAGTGAATCATTTGCATTGCACAGGAGGGCATGTGTATCATCTGAAAGATTCGGAATTATAGATTACATGAGTCATAATGTCTGCACAGGAATCTCCACACCCAGTTCGGCAGCGTGTATCAACAGTTTTCGGTGATGTACCGTAAACATGTCTTGTTATTTATGTATTAAAAATAGAAATGTATTTTTGAACGGGAATGTGAAGTGTGACCTTTGAACATGATGAAGCTGAATATTGTACACAATAAACTTTCCCTGTTCAGGGACTATGTCTGAGCTGTGTGCGAGTACTTTGTGCGATATATACAATACCAGGAATAATAGAAGACTTGTAATATCGCCCACATCCATACGAACTTTGATAGTTCTCTATGCGATCTGATCCTGTAAAGCACCTTAGGACTACAGTACCAATACCATGAATACAGTGCTCCCCTCTCCTAAAGGACACTCTCTATAGAGGACACCATGCTAGAAAAGACACAAGTCGTTAAAATTCCTGGCAAGCACCGTGAATGCATGTGAATCTCCCTCTCAACAAAGGACACCTATAATGACAATTGGGAAAAGGGGTCACCGTGTCTCTATTACAGGGGACTACCCCGGTACTGTATTCAAAAGGAACTGCTGACACGGATTCATACTGTCACACTTATCTGCGTTGCTGTTGGCTGTACAATCTCAAGAGGTCAAATGCTAACGTAAAGCACTGATGCACTACGCCGCCCCCCCTCCTTTCTGTAAAGTTGATATACTAGTACTGCCTAGCTGCCCTAGCACCATAATGATAAATGAACTACAAGACTTGTGCCTAGATGAGATTTATTCACACAATATGCTGCTATATAAGCAAGGACTGTTTATGGTTAGTTTGCAAGCTCACCAGTATTATACATTCAGTTATATCACAGTACGCTTGTATACTTTGTTATATACCCACCACACAATGGCGGAGGCGTGACGAACGCATACATTGTCTTAGTCACTGAAACATCCTATTGTAACTAAACATGATAAATGGCTCAAGATTGGAGCTTCTTATGACAATCGACGTGATTTTGATTTCAGACAAACTAGCACGACTGAAAGATCTTGAGGTTACAATGCAGTCACTTTGCTTTGCTCGAGTCTGGTGCATATATATACTGCATATACATTTATCATCAAGTGAATAAAACATATCTCATGTGTTCTTGATTGTCAAAAAGGAACTTGTAAATAAACTGATCTGTGATTTTCACTGCACAATTCACATTCATTCAACAAAAGTTTGATATCGACAAACATTCCCCAATTGCTTCTTCATTCCGTAACCAGTGCTACTGCGTCTGTAATTGCCATTTTAATATTAAAGCTTAGAACTAAATGAACTAAGAAGCAAAGCTATACATCTGCATGAGAGAGCAATAAAGTAGCCATTTAAGTAATATCAAAATATTGTTTCGAAGTGCAATACATGTGATACTTTCTTCATGTAGAAAAGAATGGACCCAGCACCAACTGCTATACATGTATAAGCTTACCTGTGCCATTTAAGATTTAACATTAGCAAATGTTCATTCTTTCTACCTTCTCAGACACATAATTACTATGTTCACCCCAACCTCCCCTTGTAACTCGTGTATACTTAAATATTCTAACTCCGTGTTACAGCAGTTTTCATACGTCAAATGTACATAATCAGTCATACAGTTCGATATCTAGGCATTCCAGATCTGCCAAATTAAAATTCTTAGTTGTCTAATTAAAACAATCCAGCAACACAACAAAGTCATCATCCCCATCAACATTAACAACAACTCACATGTAAACATTTTCTGAAGTAATAAACAAATCAAATGCCCCAGACGATAAAACGATATACAATGTAGATAATTAATGAATAAAACTGAGCTTTTCCGAGAAAAAGCAAACAGCATTAACAGGTGCACAGCCTACTTGAGCGGGTAAACATTATAAACACAGTGTATCCCAAAACAGTATAATACACCAACAAATTACAATGGTTTGCTTCAAAGTACATATTTCAGAAATACGGAAACAGCCATATAGCACAGTCATGTAGTATCATGTAATATGCTACTGTACATGATCAGATGATATTGTATATAGTCATGATCATTTACACTTCCATATTATATTAGATAATCCGCACCCTAGGGTTTATGTAGCAGACGATCAGAAAGCCTGCTATGTGTACAGGCTCTTGCTATATATAGCTTATATTTGCATATATTTGCATATACTCCTCTTTAAACATACTTGAAACCATATAGCACACAATACCTACAGGTATCAATTAATATATAAATATCGGGTGTACATATATTGTTCTATGTTAAGCCATTCAGTTTAAGTAATAACTTTAAAGACTAATCAATACTAATTAATACACAACACGACATAGTTGTCATAGTTTACAAAGTCTCACAGTGTAGCTGCCAGGCCGGTTTTCCCAGGTGTAAGCCTTTCCGCCAGGTTTTTCGCATACTCGGTCCTGTCATGGCCACAGTAGTGGCTTCGGTATTCCGTCGCCCACTGTGAGGTATCGCGCCGCATTTTTTCATTGAAGTCATTGAAGAGTGCCTGCTTCCTGTGTTCTCGGAGAGATGCGGACCTCGAGAGCTGTTCTCGCTTCTCTATGGACGTCTGACGCCTTTTCATTGCTCTCAGCGCCGATGGGTAAACCTGGGAATTAATATCACACAGAATGGCATCAAGGTACTTCGTAAATGAAGTCACTTTTCATATATTTCATACAGAAAAATAAAATAACTTTACAATATTGTATTGCAAATTACAATGAAATCTATAGCTTCACTAAACTGAAACAACATAGCCATGGGGATCCACAAAATGCAAATGGTCTCTATACGCCACTGAACCTTACAAGTTTGATTATGTGCTTAACTATCAAATGTAATGGCCCAATGTGTATGATAGGGCAACTTTAATAGTGAAAGCAGGGAAAGTGCAAAGGAATCTTAAGACAAGGCCTGCTGTACTTCTTTATAGCAATATAGTATTTCAGAAATTTCAACAACACCAGAAGTGACAAAAGTTGGTGCTACATGTATTTGTGATGAGCACTATCACTGTACCAGACATCCATGTACTTGTACACAATAATTCTACTCAAAGTCAATGGCAAGTTCTACTGCAAATGGTCTAAATGACAAAAGTCAAGGATATCTGGTCTAGTCAGAATCACCTCTGCAGATGCTCTGACGTTATGCGTCTTTTTGGCACCAGCCTCTTTTTCCTGATCACAACAGCCATAAGGTACAAACGGAGCCTTCTCTTCTGCCAAGCCTGCGCTGCTTAAAGGGCGACCAAGCGGTGAAGGGAATGGGCGAGGTCTTGGGACCGGACTTCGTGCTGGGAGTTGCTGAGCTGGTTTTCGTGGCCTGAGACTCGCCTTGGCTGAGGAGCTGCCACCAGGTACTGGCCTGTCATTGGTACTGGTTTGTTTGTCTGGTTTAACAGAATAAGTCAGGCACTGTTTAACAATATGTTTCAAAATTGTCGACGCAGTGTATGACTTTTTTTCATCATGTTCATTTACCCAGTACTTAATCACAATATAATTCTTTTATAATAGCAGTTACTTGCACTGTACGTGTACACCATACTGCTTACACAGACGAGCAGATGCCACTGCTGGAACATTTTATATTATAGTGGAGTCAAAGTATTTGTACCATCGTTCATAAAAATTCTGCATGTGCACACAGGCACACTATTCACGTACACATACTGGTACTAGACAAAGAGGCTTAAGTTAAGCAACATGGTATTGATTAAAGGCATATTATTTAATTGACAAAAAAATTTAAACCAATTTAGTAGTAAAATTTCTCTCTTTTTTGTTTTATAACAACGCATAATCCATTTGCATACTGTATTTTTTGTACTGGTATGCATGGAACATATTTTTAAAACATAAACAAGGGTAACCATAGCAACATAAAAAATTACTGTATTAGTTTTACCTGCGGTTGGAGCTCTTTCCAGAGTCTCTTCTGCTGTGGCTTTATTTGTCCTTTCCTTCCTTCTGTCATTCATCTCAGTCTGTACAGCCACATCTTCCATGGAAACCGTCTGAGCAAAATCATCCTTGTAGCATCTCGCTTTAACTTTGACTTCCTTTGTCTTAGAAAGGGTATTCTTTGCTGGTGCAAAGACACTTATCCCATTCCTATTTTGGAAAACGAATGTCTGGTTGTTCATTTTTTCTTGGTAAGCTTTGTTGAATTTGTCGTGTTTATACTTGTGGGGTGGCAAACTGTGAGGTCGTTTGGATATCTGGCCATTGTGACCATTCAGCTCTTCCGAACTCGTTTCCCATTCGTCGTCCCATGTGAACGGACCTGTCGCATGGTTGTGTTCAAGTCTCCTGCGATCCACACGATAGTCAACATTCTTTTCATAAACAGGAGTGAATGCTGGATATCGAGACTTGTAGTTCTTCTGATAAGTTGATATGGGGCTACCTTTGACCATCTTACTGTAATTTCAAACCTACAAAAAATAATGTTAAGTTGAATAACTTACATGTATACGTACAACATTAGTACCAAGCAAAATTCTATCACAAATCTGAATATCTGTGAAAATTGACATACATGTATTTGCAAACAATAATTGAGCAAAACTGGGCTTGAAAAACAATCTTTATGTCATAAAGACAAAGAGGTCCAGGGACCTTGGCACCCTGCTTGATTACTTGACACATTAAAATTAAGCCCCAATGCCCAAGCAATATCTGAGATGCATATCAAGATGCATGAGTTTCAAAGATTAGAACACTGAACGATCCCAATCGGCTCCCAAGCAATTTAACATTAAAATTACCCTACATATATACTTCATAGGACCCTGAATGCCAAATTCCCAGACGTTTTGGTTCTACCATTAGCCTCTCTCAAGACATTCCACATTATAAGACTTGCCATTGAGTCGCTTGTTAAAAAACCCAAATCTGGCAGATTGCCAAATAAAAGCAATAGCCCGTATTTCCACATAGTTACCAATTGTCTTCATAATAAAAAATTAAACTTTCGCTAAAACTGGATGAAAATTAGGAGCAGCGCTTTGAAATTTCAAGTGCCATCAGATCCTACATGTTAAAGAAAATTGTAAAGTGCTCTAAAAAATTTAATAACTGGCAGATTACACTGGCAGATCACACATGGCCAAAAGAGAGTGCTGGTTTCAATGCTGCACAAACATTTATGCAACTGTGAAAGTCATAGGGTTAGAAATGCAGGGGTCTGTTACATTAGTAGTACTAGTACCCCCTAATGCTACAAGCATCTGCTATCTAAAAAGAATCTTCTTTGACCAACCGTGCAAAATCTCATTCACCATGATGACATGATCCTTGTTCAGGTCCCAAGTGACATATTCGAATTCCATGCATATAAATGTATGATTTTACTGCTGCAGATGAAAATAAAAAAGTTAACACGCAAAGAGGTACTCGATCAGACTCCTGCACTGGACTACTAATGCTACAACTTTCACAGCTAACATTTATCATGTTTATGTAGCCCCCCCTTCCCCCCCCCCCCCCCAGTGACTGCCTACCTAGCCTAGGTAGTAATTAAGCCCCAGCCAGAGACCGATACTCTGTCTAGTAGTGTCTACCATATAAAGTAGCCGGAATACCTGGCTCGCCTGCAGCTATTTACCATTTTCTGATGGACGCGATGTCATGTCCAATCAGAAGGTGTGAAAAACGAGTCTAAAGGCTTGCAGGAGACAGGTGTTCCGGCCCCGGGGTTCCGGCTACCATATACAGATATACTACCATACTCTACTTGAGCTATACAGTCGTTCACCTGTTGAAAGCTGTTCACGGCTACCATTATAGCCCCAAGTGACTGTCTACCTTATACTACCATACTGGATTTTAGTTGAGCCATCGGTGATAAAGGGTCGTTCACGGCTACTACCCCGGGCCACTACCCCATTGCTGATATGGTAAATGCATTAATTATCGCTCAAACTTGTAATTGGGTTGCGAATACTTTCCAAATGACTCGGAATATGTGGGATACAGCACACTTGCTACTACGCAACTGGTCAATTAAAGTATTTTAACACCCAAATATAGATGCGATATTTAGAAATGACTGGGATATTTGCTTTGCCTTTGTCGCTTTGCTGAGTGAGTGACAAAACTGACATTGACAAGCTCATTCAAGTCGAGGAACTCGCGCCATAATCTTTTGGCACAATCTCAAAATCAAAAACTCACCGTTTGGGTCAGGTGTCTTTGACTAACAGTTCCCTTAGAAAAGGAGTATTAAACTGATTATTGTCTTAAGATCGCAAGAAAAAGACAAAGCAAAAAGATAGTGTACACAACACAAACATTGAAGACGAGCGTCTAAACTTTGTTGTGATCATGTGACTGTCAATGTATTACCGCTGATATGGTAATTGAAAATCCCTAATTCCTTGCGCCCAAGCAGATATTTCTCGCCAAGGATGCTGCAACAACCCCCGGGCAACAACCACTGCACTACTACGTACAACACTAGCACTGCATGCGTTCACAACAATAGAACATTATGACCACATGCCTAAATTAAGCCCCTACAATCAGATACTACTTTAAATTGTCAACTCATATTCCTAGCTCATTCACAAATGGCAGCAGTTGATTATTTCAAAAAGTAATCAAGCCTAACTTGTTTTTAATATTATAATTAATTTTTATATTTATTTGATTCAACAACATATGTATAGATTGCTAAATTAACCTGTCTTTTGCAGATATAATAAAACTAATACCCTTCCTGCAAATAAAGGGATAAATAAATATAATGGATAAATAAAATATATTAAAAAATAATATAAATAAAGAAACAAACAAAATAAACATTTCAACAAACAACAAATAAATAAATAAATAAATAAATAAATAAA
>JAAUYG010141589.1_pt1 | contig 14403 bp, 8 predicted proteins | sample 7278091 | NCBI WGS metagenome assembly JAAUYG01 (sample SAMN14350201, study PRJNA611818) | marine sediment metagenome | isolation source: surface marine sediment (0.6m) | place: French Polynesia: Moorea | collected 2018-08
AAGAAGCTCAACCGCTAGACAAAAAAAACGGCCGACCCGGGCACTACCCTCGTAGCCCGGGCCGGCCACCTTGGGGGGCGAGCAGCAGCAGCAGCAGTAGGAGTAGTAGTAGTTATTTCTTCAAATTGTACAATGGCATAATTAAATGTATTACAATTTAAATATGTGAGTGTACAATCTGAAAGGAAAACCATCTCAGCCAAGGCGATAATTATGGATGGGCGATGGAAACCCTAAAACACTAATATGAATGCATTTAGTCCCCCCCCCCCCGCCCTCCTCGCCAAGACCACGTCCCTAAAACCATGCTAAAAATGGCCATAATTTATTGGCAAATAGGTTGGCCGTACAACATGTATGTTAATAATCTAATATTTCTATACACGTTTTACAGGTGACTGTTTTATACACGTTTGAAAAAACGTTTCAAAAGTTTGAATTTTTAGAATTACATTTTCTGTAGCACAGGACTTTCAAACGACTTGTTCCAAACCACTAAATTTCAACAACACCAACAGCAACTACTGCTGATGCTAGTACTTGACGTTTAATAATGTTACTACATCACTGCATTGTCGCTACAAAACCATGAAAGCTACTGCCTGGCATTGCCGAACCGGATTGGCATATGGTAAGTCCGCAACTAAAATCATTATGTCTCCGTTTATATAAGGTATGTTTTGGTATTCCTAGTACTTCAGAACGTCTAATAAATCTACATGAAACTGTTGGTTGTCGTATCCAGGTCATCTATGTTGGCGAATATATCCACAAATCAAGCTGTCGTAAAGGCAAACATGAGATGAATATATAATTATGCTGGTTTACCTGCATTCCGGCCAGACAGAATTGATTTATGGGACTATGTTGATACATCTGTAGTGATACACCTGCCATGATGCTAGGCTAACACGAGCTACAATTACGAACATTTTAGAACACATTTATCCTTTAAATACGGAAATTACTTGTGTTCCATGTAACTGACAAAAGGGTCCTTTATATTAAATGTCGTTCTGGGGAAATGCATGTACATGCACGTGTCTACCTGCCGTAAGGCACCATATTTCAGGTTACAATAAAATAGGCATTTGATTAAATGACACACTTAATACCCATGTATATTAGAGCCTATACTGTATATGGTAGCACTATAAACACGACTATGACTTCAGACGTATTAAACGTATTGAAGTGGAGTTCACATTTAGCCTTACTCAATGCATTAACATACATTATGAAGTCAATTTACCAAGTACGCCAGACCTAGTATTAATTAAAACTTGTAATACGGTATTTAGCATATAGTTGAACCTATACCTAAAACAAGGATAACCTGCTGGTAATGCAGGAGAGATACGTCTTATTTCTTGATCGTCCTAACCAGTCCTTATTAATGACTACACCCGAGTTCAGAAGCATGAACAGATTTAAAAAAAATATCCTTGAGTGTCTCTAATTTAGAAGTTTCTACTTAAATATAAACTGAAGATGTCCCACTGGTGCTAGATTAGTGCTGTATACCGCTGCCTCGTACCCATCGTTTGGCCAAATGCCCCCCACACCCACCCCACCCCTTCCTCCCAGGCTACAGAGCACTAGCTGTCATTTGGTGACACATGCTGGCAGCTCAGTACTGTTCTTTTTCTTTCAGCTTCACAGGCCATTCGTCTCATCATGTCTGAGCATGGTACTAGTAGTAGTTTACAACACTCTAATTAAACTTTATTTATTTATTTATTTATTTATTTATTTATTTATTTATTTATTTATTTTGAAAATTTGTTTCCAGCATCTGGATACGCACTGTCACCAAGTAGTGTCCGTTCACAAATCTTTGGTGACTTTTGCTTGGTTCGGTGAAGACGTTTACCCCACCCCCACATACTTCTGTGTTAAAAAAGCTAAGAAATTTCGCGAATTTGGGGGAGGTTTGTATAAAACTCAGAGGAAACCCACTTCGGTAGTGTCTATAAATTTGGAATGGTGTATTGGGGGGGGGGGGGGGCGAGGTGTTGCTTTGGTGGTATCCGAGAAGAGGTCGTTTGAGACATAACCCCTGTATCTTTGTGTACTTCTATCTTAAAGAAAATTAAGAAAATGACCGTTTGCTTAAGCACTGTTAAAAATATGTATATAAATAACATAGAACGACTTTTTTATACATGTGCGTTATTTGTTCTTGTGTTACCATGTCGCTGAACAATTTTTAAGTTCGCAATTCATTTTCATTCCTACTCATCCTGAATTTGTTTCATGTAGGTCTGTTCATTCTGGTCTACCTTATAACCGATTTACCGAAAAAAGGCCCGTATTCCATTATAGGCCCCATTCGTTTTAAGGCACGGCTTAGAACCTCGTGAAAAAAATACAGGCCCGGGCCTGTTATCGATTTTTTTTCGGTACATAAAGATTTTAGTTCGGTACGTGTGGCTGTTTCGGCAGAGCTATTGTCGTGGTGCGGGCGTCCATCAACTCTTATTTTTTTCACGAATTATTACTTTATTATTCCACTCATGAAATCTCTCTCAAAGTTCTACTCCTACAGGTTACTTCTGATTTATATGAAACTTCTCCCTATTTTTATATTTCCAATCCATGCTCCAAATAGAAACACAAGTGGATGTAAAATTGTACAGACCAATTTTCCCTTCACCGTAATATGAAGAGCAAAATGATCTGAAAGTTAGGACTCTTTGACATTGGAACTTTTGACATTGTAGGGCTCAAGGACATTTGGGGTCACTTAGTGCACTGTATTTCAAATTGGCCCTCGCAAACGGTTCATTGTAGAGCAAATCACATTTCAATGCTTTATCTTAAAATGTAGCTTGAACATGTGTTCATACTGAACACAAATAGGAAGTCATATATAGTCCAGCCACACCATATGTTCAGGATTAAGTTAAAAGTCTCTCATATTTTAAACCCTTATCCCAGAAAGTAGTAAGGATATATATGTGTTACCACTGAACACTAATATGAAGCTATATACAGGAGTCCACCTGCAGTGCTCAGATTTTCAGCCTTAACAGGCCAAGTTCAATTCCTCTCATATTTCAAAACATCACCCAAATAGGACCTAAGGGCATACATGTTATGTTACTATTCAGCACCGATAGAAAGTCATATATGGAGTACAACTGCACCTTAGATATGACCTTTGAGTTACTTTGAAAGGCTAAATTAAAAGAATGTGTGTAAGATTGTGTAATGCTTTTAATTGGTGGTACCTACTGATGTGACCAGAGTGACGAGGTCCATGGACCTCTGGTTCTATTCTACTGCTATTTTAACAGATGATAGCGGTTAGATCCGCTGGTGCATGGAGTTGGGCAGACCTACTAAATATAACAGAAAAAGGTATCGTAAAGTAGGTTTTATTTTACGGTGACTGGTCCCATAATAATTACAATCAACGGAATGTAGGGATGAGCACAGACAGACAGATAATAAAAGCCAGTCAGATCAAAATATGGAATGCAAAGAAGTTACAACAGAAAGTACTGAAGACCTGTAGACGTAAACTTAATCTCTAGAAATATCTAGAATATATATATAAACATGCAGGTGAATTTAGCTGAGAATTTTAACAGACAACTATACATGAAAACATCTACATATAAAAATATCATTTTATAGAAGATCTCCCCAAGCTTACAACCACAAATGTAGCCATGTAAAAAGATACGTGGTAATATCAAACGCTGGCATCCAACCAAAATTTTATATGGCACCACAGTACACCACAGTACACCACAGTACACACAGGTATCTCATCTGCTCAAGCTTCCTACACTTTTTCTCTAAAAAGACTTTCTGTAGACACAGATCAATATTAGGGATTTAAATTTCAAGAGCTGTATGCATGCCTGTGCAATGAGCTGCTTAAAATACGCCTGAACACAATATATTCTGTCTGTGTCATTAGTGAATACATGTATACAAAATTTCCAATGAATTTAAAATCTGAATTGACACCGATTATAATTTGCAGTGTAGTTCTTTTAATGCATTTTGTGTTGTTTTGTAACCTACCACCCTGCATGACTGAACAGCATTGAACTGTTCAGCATGAAGCTGCAAGATATCGGCGAATAACATACCTGCGATGTTTGTGAAATTTGCATAATTATTACTGGCGACCACACTGACATTTCTACATGTACATCATGTATGTACAGACTGTTGGAATAGACTGTCCACAAAATCACATATACATACACATACTGGTAATCATCGGTGCTATACTTGGTCAAACACAATACTGGATTTCAGAAAGAAAAAAGAACATTGCACTTCTGGTTAAAGTATATGCATCTGAGAACCACAAAGCTGATCTACGTATAGCCGGCCACGATGCCAGAAACAGGAAAAAGCACAGTACATCCAGTATGAAGACACAGGTACATGTATCTGCAGAAAACGATGCAAGTTATTAGGATCATAGTTTCTCTAAACCACAATGTATCTTGTATTAAGTATCTACAAGCAGCAAACATCATAATACGCTAATACAGCTAAAACAAGAAATATGTGGAGCTATTTTTTATACACATACTCAGATCTAACCTCCAGGGTCTAAAACCCAAGGGCAGAGTACAATGGCCGGTGTAACTATAACGACAACAAGATATCACTAATTCCCTTGTCAAGTTTGCTGCAAGATATATTTGATTAATATATGTAATAATGTAGTATGTACACATCTACACATCCAGTTTAATATATAACCTATGTGTCAGCAGCATGATTGCCTTCTCTTGTCTGGTAATCATAGGACAAGTGTCCTCATTTTAAATCGCAGACAACTGATCATGTACATGTATACCAGCACACCTGTTTTACAACCGTTCCAGCTGCAGTTGGACGAACATCAATATTTCAGATGGCATTCAGGAAGCAACCCCCCAGTTTCAGTGCTATTCTATGAAGGCACTACTAACATTAAGCCGACAAAATGTAGAGAAACTGTGTATCAATTTCACACCATGCAGACAGAGACAGTGATCTTCCTACTGAACTGGCCATGAGTATTATTAGTGAAATCATAAGATACACATGTACTGTGTTGTCACCTAGGTCACGTAGTGGTACACATCACTGAAAGTATTTTCTTTTATCAAGATATCATAACAGGCCATTGCCATGCGAGGCCCCTTGTCTAGAGTATAACGTGGTGTGGACCTACAAAATTAATCACCAACAACCATGCCTTAACAGACCTCTATTATTTTATAGGCATTAGGGCATTCTTTGAACACATGTTCAGATGTAGGACATATATATCTAGGTATGACATATATATGTGTGCTAATGTACAAGCATCTGCAAAACTGAAATTCAATGAATTAAAGAAGTACAAAATTAGTACATGAATAACTGTGACAGTGCCTACAGACCTGTCACCAGACACTCTGTCTTCGAGATGATTTCTATTACCATTAGAGCATTCTTTTGACACAAGTCCTACTAAGCATGTACACTGCCTGCAAAACTGTAATTGAAAGAATTAAACAAGTGCAAAATGCATGCATGTTTTATAGTGTAGAACACTTCTAAGAAATAAATATTTCACATCAGTAACAAATATTAAGCATACCTTGGTGAAGGTAATATTAATTGATAAAGAGCTCAGTTCCCTCTTAGAATGTTCTAAGGCCTTGTAATTTATTTCTATTCTCTTCTTATTACTACCACCATACAGAATTTACAGATAACACAGCTGTCATAATTTAATGTCAATCTCTGGTGACAATTACTATGCTTCAGCAAGAATGAGATGAGATCCAAGATCCAAGCACATACGAGCACAGACGGAATGAGTATTAATTTAGGCGAATAAAACACCGCAACAAGAAAAGTTATCTTTAAAATATAATCTACTGTTTACATTGGGTGTATATATATACATCTACATTGCATTGGAATGAGTATCTGCCCTGTGTATTTTTCATTATATAAAAAATCTCCCACTGAGGTTGCAACACACAAATGAAGGCCTGAGATAAAAATTATCAACTCTGCAGCTTGGCTTCATGTACAGCATGTACAGGACATCTTAATACCAGACTTTCCTCACACATTCCATAATCACTAATCGTGTCACACATGTATCTAAAGTAGACTGTTTCTTGATAGTCCAGGCTAGATTGGTGATGCTTCCACCGGCAGAGGCCCCTCACATCGTCAAATACAACACCATATCCCCTATCTCCCCTACCGCTGCATTTTACACATTATAATGTAAATGGCTTACACATATTCGCCGGTGTTTACCATACGCATGTTGTTAGGAAAACAGACCCAATAAGGAGCAGTAGAGAGATGAAGAGTCCAGCAGCCCCCGTCGTGGCACCCGAACCACCTGAAAAGACAACAAGAGAGCAACTTAGACATATGTAGTGCTGAGAAAAAATCATTCAAATTTTCAACCTGGCAACATTTGCCATGCTACTATAAAACATGTCTCAGACATTAAGAAGTACAAGGTCCCTCTAATTTAAGACCACGCATAGGATTTCAAAAGTATCGCCTCACTTTTTAATTGCTCTTGAAATAAAGGTTCAATTGTGTCAAAATGCACAACATGAGAGCAAATTCAGTTGTCTTATATAATGATAGTACTGTCAGTCTTGAGGGGTTGCACAATAGAGGTACCGGTACCATTGTACTGTATGTGTAATGTTCTTCACATTGTCACCAGCTCTTTCCTATAACTCTTACATGATATTACCAGGCTTGACACCTTACAGGCCTTACACCCTACATGTAAATATCGGCTCACTTGCAAAATGCTTAACTACATATCTTCCAAATATACCCAATACCTAACACAGTTGTAACAGATATAGAGACAGCAACCTAAAAACCACATATTAAACCATATTTCACTAAAGCTGAATTATATGTTACAGAGTGATAGTAAAACGCTGAATATAATCAAATGCTGGGTGAATATTTGAGCTGCATTGTTTAAGATTAGGCATCACAGAGTACTTACGAGACAGAGTTATGGTAGTTCTACCGGCCCCAAACTGATTTGTGACTTCAAAGTCGTAAGCCTGGAAGTCGTCATCTCCAACTTCATCAATAGTCAGGGTCACGGCCCAGGCTTCCCCATCCAGCTACAGAAAACTTAAACTTGTTAGTTACTGATTTGCAGTAGAAAAAAAAAACCTATGGAACGTCAACTTTCCAATTTCTGCTTAGTGTGAAAAAATATGGAAAGATACACTTTTTGTCATTTTGATATAACACTGGCAAATACTTGATTCATTGATATATGGAACACTGATTTACATGTACACTGATCTGCATCGAAAACTAAAGTGTTAATATGGTGAATTTGCGAAACATTGAAAAAAAATAATGAAATACATTGTATATATATTTAAGAGTGGGCCTTTCTCGACTCTGTATTCAAATGAGAAGATCAGAACTACTACTGTAGTTACTCACACTCGATCTGATTTAATAATAATAATACGCAGTTCTTATAGAACACTTCAGCCTCGCTTTATCCTTTATATTCATTAACGAGCTCAATGTGCTTTACATAATTATTATCCCTGACACACATTTCCTGTACACACTAAAATTTCAACTCCTCAACGAAGCATACAACCCCAATACAGTCTACAAGGCAGTGAAGGCACCACAGGTGATGAATATACAATACCTTGTTCTGTGTATTGCCAGGTCTCAATTACAGATGAATGAAGTGGGGCATACATGTATCTCAGGGACAAATCTTGCTCAGGAACTCTACATGTAGGTACCCAAAGCTAAGTGCATGGCGGGACTCGAACCCATGAACAAGTGGTTGAGAATCCAATGTTTTTAACCATGTGCCCAATAGTCTTCGCAACTGCGATTTGACAAGATTGTCCGAAATTTTCAGGGCAAAGATACAATGTGGCAACTACTGTGGTTGTTGGCATCACATTATCCGTCTGTGACATGGTGAGGAACATTTCTTTTCTTAAAAAAAAGTTATATTAGTATACAACCAATACATGGCCCTATCCGAGTCACTCACCTGCATGGTGACCTCATAGTTGCTCTGGGAGCTGTCCCCCCAGTTATTAGAAAGCCTCGTCCCCTGACCGGTGACAGTAACCCGATCGGGTTGCATTGCAGACTTCACATGGCATGTCAGCCTGACACCTCTATCGCCCGGTTTCGCGAACACCTCATCGCTGCAGTTCAAGAATTTGGGTCCCACTGGGATGAGAAGGAACGATAATATTACACTCAGTCTGTATATTGTAAATAGTGGCTCCTACATGTACATGTAATATTAATACATGTATTGTGAATGTCTATAAGAAAGCTGCAAGTTACAACCTTGTTAAGACAACATGGCGCTGTAACACATATTAACTGAAAATTAACTGGAAATTAACTGACTTTATACTATACACCAACTCTACTGAATAATCATTTTGCATTATGCTGTGAAATTTATCTTATATTGTACCTTTTTATGATACAAATAAATATATTTTAGCAATACACGTAGGCCTAATAATAGTAATACAGCAACTGAACACACAAACACTGACACGGAAAATCGCTGATCTTGAGCAGCAGAACTTATATCGTAATTTTGAAAAAACATTGTATAACTATTAGTATACATCATACATGCACATATACACTTCTGTAAAGCCTGACATGTTGTGCTGAAAACACAACTCATATGTCTTGTATGGGTATCTATGAACACTTGAACTTCTAATGTAGATGGACATATATACAGTAGTGGATCTTCAGGTAAGACCATACCAGAAATAAGACCATCTCAGAATTAACATGTAAGACCAGCTAGTAGATGAGCAAAACATACAAACTAATAAGTGTTTGTTGCACAATGAAGACTCGCTCAGAATTATGAAGATGTACATGTACATGTAGGCCGGGACCATGGCTGGTGTTAATTCCGGAGTATGCCTGAATTTGAGCGAAATGGCGGTGTGTCATTGACCTTTATGATGACACGCTTGAAGATTTCTGATATGAACTACATGTGTACATTTCTGTAAAAGTTGGGGGGAGGGATATTCCTGACATTCTTAGAAGTGTCAGCGAAGGCAGGCCTCCATGTACATGTTTAGAGGTCCTCCACAAGGTACTACATTGGTATACATAAGGATCTCCGCAATAGTCACAGCTAGGACCAACCTTGAAGCGCCAGCCTGGCTGTCGCGGTGTTTTCACCAAGAGCGACATTGTCACGATTGGTCACCGTGCCCTCACAGGTGACCTGCTTGCCGACATCCTCCGCGTCCACAGGGAAGTTCCGTGTGTACAGAACAGTGTGGGAGACATAGCGCCTCAGTCCCTCAATGCCTTCCTCCCCCTCTGGCTCTAAGGTCACGCGGTGATACAGCGCAAGGTTGTTACTGGGGAGACGCATGTCTCCTATCATGGCGGTCATGGTCGGGTAGGGAAACACTCCGCGTGCCACACAAGCGAAGAATCCATTCTGGTTGTTCCGATACTGCAGCGTGGCACTGGATCTCCAGGCATTTCCCAAATCAGGATCCAGAGGCCAGTTGATAGGCTGCTGACTGATTGCATTGCTGTCAGCGTTGCCGTAGATGAAGAAATCATCAGCTTCATCTGTATCAGTAAGATAGCGCACATGCCTACATGTAAGTTTAAGATTCAATGCCTTTATATATACAATTCTGTGCATACATGTACATGGACATGTAAAACCATACTCCAATACTCATTGAAGACATCCTACAGTCAATCAGCAGGTCAATAGATAGATAATTTTATTCACACTTACATAGACAAAGACTAGACAGTCGGTTACCTGCAATGTGAGGAGGCATCCTGTTTTTGAGCATCAGTGATAAATTATTCACACTTACATAGACAAAGACAATATTAGCCAGATATATATAGCTAAGAAATTATTGGTAAATGAAAGTTAATTCATGCAAAGTGTTGGCAATCCAGATAGCAAAATATCTAAGAATCAAGCTGGATGCATGCCGTATGAGCACTAAAAAAACAGACTGATGTAATAGTGAAAATAATTACCTACGCCATACCAATAAATGGTGTAAAATAACCACATCAAGTCATGGTGAAATTGACATTTAATATTTTGATAATAAACAAAATTTTGACATTGTTTATTAAGTACCACGATTTGGATACAACACCGGTTGGCAGACCAATAAATAAACTGATACTTTCCAATCCTTTATAACACACCACCCCCCAACCCCCGAAGTGTTTTGGATATAATACCGGTACTCACACACCCATATCCTGAATTTTGGCACACTGATTAAATAATACATCATAATACATCAGAATAATTTATTGAATTGCAAGAGTTAAAAAGAAGTAATATAAGACTTAGAGGTATTATGACTACCATTTATACAAATGTAATAGGAACTTATAAATGGGTTGAGTGCCCAACTGCATGGTTATTGTTGAGACTGACTGACCTGTAATGTCAAGGTCATGTTCTTTGGAACACATTTTTGCAAACAAGACGGCGAAGACGCCCAGGGGCCTTTATGCCCTGCTTAGGCAATGCCACTCAACAGAGGGGTTTATGAGTAGTGGGTGAGCACCAGAGTTACAGGACCTTGATTTTAGCCTTCGGTCATCCCAAAACAGTTTTGATGTGTGTACGGTCAAAAGCCTAGGAAGTACACTGTAAACGTATCCATAAAGCGCAAGTTTTCATAAGATTTTTTACTACAAGCAAAGGTATCTGAGTTAAACATTCAGACTGATTTGCAATCCATTTCTCAAGATCCAAGATTGCTGCAGATAATACATGTCATGTAGTAAATTTATTGCACTGAATGAAATCAGAATGGCTTTAAACAGTTAACATTCCAAGAGCATGTACATGTATAAACTAAAAAGCTATATCCCAAGGTACAAATTGTTGTCTGTTTTGCTCTAAGACCATGTGATTACAAGATACAAGGTTACCAAATATTACAAGTGCACCAAATGACCTCAGAATAACCTTCAACATTTAACAGCCAAAAGCGCCATGTACACTAAACACATAACTCCCTCCCTCCCCCGCCCAAATTTTGGTCTCTTTGCTAATACTACCAGCCATTCTCAACATACAAGTGTGCCAAAATCCAAAATGCACTGAATGACCTCTAAGTGACCTTGAACACTTAACTGTCACCTGTATACCCCAAGTACTCAGGCCCAAAGCCCTAATTGTTTTTTTTTTTTTTTGTTTAGCTCGATCTACAGCCAGCCATTTTCAAGATACATAATCACAAACTCACAAAAAGACCCCAGAATGACCCTTGAATACTTCACTGTCAAAGTACCCTATACATAAACCATGTACACTAAGTACTTACCACTCAAGCCTGAATTTTTGTCAAGTTCACCCTACAACAACATATATGAACAAAGTTTGCCAAACATCACAAATGCACTGAATGACCTCAGAATGACCTTGAACACTTTACAGTCAAATGGCATAATTTCGCATCGAGCATCCTGGGTCAGTTATTGTGTGCAAAAAGAAACTTTGCAATAGGGACGATATTGAAAATTGGATGCATTGTTCAATGTTGGGGGGGGGGGGGGGATCAGGCTTATAGTCGGCTTTCAACTGCAAGTTGGATTCGGTGGTGTTTGTTCAATGTTGGTGTTCAATTCCAGCACAGTATCATTTGTGCAAAATTATGGGCATTCTGCAAAGCTGTACTGCACATACTGGTACATGTACATGTAGCACAATAAGGTTTAAGTGAGTATGATGGTAAAGACTAGCCAAAAGATCATATTGTTAACATGGTTAAAACTACATGTACATGTACATTGAACATGCAAATACACGATGTGTACAAGTACTGTACATGTATTATTACTGATGAATCAAAGTGAAGTCCTAGCCAGTAAAACAACACTTACCATACACAGATACCTCAAACCTCCTTGATGCCAGTTCATCATTACCAAACTTAACAACACAACGGTAGGTGCCACTTTCTTCGAGCCGGGGACCTGAAATAGAGGGATAGGCTTTGCATAATTGTATAACTGGCATGGTTAAAGGCATCCTTCATCAATATTCAATAAGACCAATGGGTTATGAAGAGCAGTTTGCGATGGTGATGCCACTGATGATTATCATGTCTACGAGATATTCTTACAATACATGTACATGTTGACTACTGGAGCACTGATCTGAATATAATGATGCTTTTTGAAATTAGAACTTTCACATAAAATTTAAATTTTTATGTTCCTCTGCACCCCCACCCCAATTACGTTTATGTAATAGGAATCTAGTAATAGTAATAGTAAATGATACCCATGTAGTAATAGATTGAAAATAATATAATAGTAACAGTAATTGTAACAGAGGCAACTGATAGTAATAGTAATTGTAGCAGTTTGTTTGTAACTGATAACATCCTTGGTCAAGTGATGTAAATGTAAGTGTGTACAGTGAACCTGTCTTGGAGATGACGGCCATGAGATACTACTGTACAGTACACTATCTGCCTTGAAATGCCACAAATTTCTGGTACACAGTAGGATTTATATTGCAATATAACTAAGCATGTTGCCAGAGGCCACCTGACTGAAGAGACCACAAATTTATGGCCAACAGGGCAGTCTTTCAAGGCAGGTTCTACTGTGGCCAGCAGACATCTATATCCATACTTGGCAACACCAGTGTGTACTTGTCCTGGCCTGGAGTGCTGTCATCATGGGTCACTCGATAGAACTCTGGGTCCCCTGGGTTCTGTTGACTGAATGGCGGCTGAATCGTTAACGCAAAAGAGACAGCCCGTTCCTCGCTCTCATAGTCAGTTGCCGTTTGTTCTTTGTTGAAAATCACAGAGTGGATTGCTGGTTTGAAGTCCTCTCCAGTGACGGTGCAATCAAACTGGGCAGCAGCATCCCGTCGGAGAGTGTAGCTCAGACCACTTTGCTCCAAGATATTCACTCCAAAGCCTGGTAAAAGAATCAAATGATAACAGTAATTATTATAAGTACAGTAGTCGGCCTCTATTTTACAACCCTCTATTTTAAAACCACCCTTGATTATAACACCACTTTATTTGGTCTCAAAGGGCAATTTTCTGTGTTAAATGACCTTTATTTTAAGACCACCTGCAATATTATAAGACCACATTTTCTTCATCCCATGGGTGGTCTTTAATCGAGGGACCACTGTACCTGAAAACTCTCCCGATTCTTTGACACTGGAACGATCATTAGCTGAATGATGACCTTACGTAAGTAACATATCTAACTCTGACTTTGACCAAGATTTTCAGCCAATAGCAAAGGCCCATATTATGCGCCTTTGCATTTTATGCGCCTTTACTTGCTATTGGCTGACCACTAGTTTTCCTATCCTAATTTTCCTTTGCTATCGAGTGACCACTAGTTTTCCTACATTTCAATGTAAATTAAACCTGTCACCAATGACCACCTGTCTTGAGAGACCATGTTTTTATGACCTATGGGGTGGTCTTTCAAGACAGGTTTTACTGTGACCACTCTGGACATCATTGGATCCTGTCACTGTCCCAAAGCACCAGTGTAATCATACAAACATGTGCCTGCGGTCAACTGTACCAGGATATGCAATGCACCGATGTTCTATATATACCGGTACTAGTATTAATCCACATTATAATCTGTGTATCACACTGAGTTAAACCTATCCGGGTATCATGGGTAACTGGACAGTACATGTATATGCACTACATTCAGTATAAAATGAATACATTGAGTACATTTTTCCAGAGTCCAAAAACATTCACTCCCAAAATATAATATCTTTTCTCAAAGCTTGTTGTCTATAAAAATACCTTGCCCAATTTGCTTACCGGGTATGTACATGTACATGATTCTTGCATTTATAATAAAATCTGGCAATTTAAAAAAGAATATGTATATCTGTACTACTGTAATAAGGCCGGCTTCAAGATAGTGGACTACTTTATGGCCAGTTTATTGTATTACGGCCAGTTTACAAAGAAAATGATTTTAAGTAAGAGAAGGAAAACTCTTCCAATAAGATAAGGAAACGATTACGTGTAAGGATTTTTTGGAGGCTTTTCCATCGTACATGTACATGTCAGCTATATGTACAAAATGGAAAATGAGTAACAAAAGACCCTTCAGTCTAGCGTTTGTGGCTGTGCAGCTTTTAAATAAATCAGTGATATTTTTTTTGTAAGTAACGGATATACAAATGCATATTGGTGAAGTTCCATTTTTCTGTACTGAAAATAAAAAGAATATTTGTACAAAATTGTCTTTCTACTCACTGAGTCTGAAAGAAAACAAAAAATTGTTCCCGAATTTTCGGCGAGCATCTCGCTGCCATCTTCAGGGGAATGTGCTCACCGAAAATTCGCT
>JAAUYG010093619.1_pt1 | contig 14400 bp, 14 predicted proteins | sample 7278091 | NCBI WGS metagenome assembly JAAUYG01 (sample SAMN14350201, study PRJNA611818) | marine sediment metagenome | isolation source: surface marine sediment (0.6m) | place: French Polynesia: Moorea | collected 2018-08
CAAGTTTTCCCCATCACTTACTGACTGCAAGCAGAACAGCAAAAAGGTCCATTTTTGATCAGGCCTTCTTCGTTTAGTTCAAACCACTGGAAGCGAATCTTGTAGGTGCCCCAAACACACATCGTTCCGTGTGGCGTTGTCAGGAGGCACCCACAACACCTCGTCCTTTCTGGTGACGCTACTTGCCTCTGTGACCCTTGTTTTGAAGAAATCCAGAGTAAGCCCATAACCCTTTGCCTTCGCAAAAAAGTTTACATGTGTCATCTTTGGGATTACAGAAACAGTCGACTCTGCACCTCTGAAATTTTGCGTTGAATGCTGAAGTTCCCCCCGCCCAAATAAAAACAGTCGTCCCATTGATTGAGAGCAGTCCCTGTCCCTACACTTGGAACTTGAGTTCCATAACACTTTCTGTGGGACATCAAACAGGAGGTAGGGAAAACAATCCTTTGCAGCCAATCTGTTGCTGTGTTGGCAAAGGCCGCCTCAAAATCTCAGAGAACTACCAGGTTGATCTCGTTCCATGCAAATGAATCAAAGGTGAAACAGGGTATGTTTCTCCCACATCCAAACTTTCTTGGGAACCCAGTTCCTTAACCTGGGCCCGAATTCAAAAAAAAAGTTCAATTTGGAACTTTCAGATCAGTGTGATCTTTTTAGGTTTTCTGGTGATCTTTTTAGGGTTCCAATCCAATTCCACTGATCTTTTTCCCCTATTATTACTCAAAAAATTGAACTGAAAGTTCAAACTTTTTGCTCAAACCACCTCTAGAGGAGGTTCAGTTTGGTGAACTTTTAGTTCATAATACCCTCCAAAGCCATTGAACCAAACAGGAAGTAGATCACCAGTGAACTGTTTGCGTGTAATTGAATTCGGGCCCTGGTACCCCAAAACGAACTTCCCTTTGGTGTGCACACAAAATCGGAACGGATTTCTCAGGTGGACGATAATATGTGATCCAGGTCACATTCCTAGAGCCCTAATTCAAGACAAATCTGACCAACAGAAATTGAATCGTCAATTTCTAGAGCCACAACGAATTCTAATCATTCATATCGTTGGAACACACAAGTCATCTGCCCACCTGAAAGTGTTTTTTTTTATGAATTCAAAAGCTGGCTCCAAAAATGTACATTTTTCTTTGGCATCTGAAACGTAGCTGTACGAAACCAATAGGCCAATGTAGATATATATATAGATCTATATATTCTAGATCTAAAGAAGAAATGTGAGAACAACTGAATTTCCGCCAGTCACTTCGATTAGATTCTTCTACTGATGAAGGTATTTCAAAAATTCTTTGTGACAAGTTAGATCTATCTCATATCTTTCACTGCAAATTACATGAATTACCGCGAGCGCCCCGTTCGCGGAAAAGCTACGTTTTAGTGTTGCCCATTGAATGGAGTGGTCGCTTAGGAAATGCAAGGGCCTGCATGTTTCACCCTGTTCCTGTTTGCTGGCTCCTAAACCGCTGTTATCTTTCAAAATCACAAACTTTAGTCCCAATATCACTACAGTCGCATAGATATCCACACAGAATAGGTGCAGCTTTGGCTTATTATTTTTTTTTTTTTTTTTTTGAATGCTTATTTTAAGTTGTCTAAGCGGCGTGCCAAGGAAAGATGTCTGCGCCCATGAAGGAATCATGACTTATTTGAAGAAATGAATTTAGCTCATGCACTGAATAGTTTTGGCAGCAGGTTGTACAAGAGGTGCAATTTAACAAGAGTGCTGATATCATGTCTAATATTAGTACCGTTATATAACGAATTCCTGGTGTACACGCTCCAGAGTTGGCTGTGGTCTTCTGTACAACTTCACAGGTAGACTATATATATCTATCAAATTGTGTGCCGCGTCGTCTTGGTGTTGTCGGGCCCTGGAGTCCCTGCCAAACTCCCCGGGTACGTCATCAAAATCTGCCGTGATACCTCCCCTGAACTTGATGTGGATCTCACTCCTAGGTATGTAAGGGGACTGCAGAAAACACAGGGAGGCCATGTGTCAGACACCCAGGGAGCCATTGGAGGGGATGCCTGCAGCCTGATGGAAACGCCATGCCGGTGCCCAAAGGAGAGGTGTAGCGTTGCCCTCAAAGAGGTGGCACCCCTGCGGTGTCTTATCTCCGACGTTGCACTGTTGGAGGGGGATCCTCATTTATCCCATCTCATTTTTTACACAGGCTTTTTACTTGTCAGTGTAGATGTACCCTGATTCTCTGGAGTCACTCAGTCATCTTCTTGGTTATCAGTTGTAGTTGTGGCGGGCACTTATCTGAACAGACTTGCCCAGTGAAAAAAGTGACAGCGGTGTCCAAAATCGAACGACCACTTAGCTGTGTTGATGGGATAAGGGCAACGGAGAAAAAAAAATACCGCACACATTCCAGTTTGGCCGTGAAGCCAGCCCATTCGTTGGCTACGGTTGTGCCACATCAGTTCGAAAAGGGAGTGCAATGATAGGGTGGGGCGACACGTCAGTGTACACTTTGTCATTAAGACCCCCTGTCTCCAGGCCAAGCGGGAAAACCCCCCTCCCCGGAGAGAGAGATCAGCTGAACGCGTGACGGGCAGCGCATGACCGCGGGGCTCACGAAACGTACTTATTCCTTTCCTCCTTTTCTTATTTCTTTTGCAATCAACATCGTGTCGGTGTGGGTGTGAGTGCGTCTATCCAGAGGGGCCCCCACCCACACTGCAGTGTTGCCTCGCGCACCCAAAAGTTAGATAATCGGAACAGATTTTCTCCATGAAAAAGGGAACAACTTCAATTGGCAAGGCCTCCCGAATTGTTTTCAGTTCTGGGCAACAGTTGAAGATTTTGCTGGTGGCAGATCCCCAATTGCAAGGATACAAAGATGAAAGTTCTGTGTTGGGATTCTTGACTCGTTGGGATGCAGACAGGTAAGAACACAAAGGTTTGTGTTTGTGCCAGAATCAGTGGTGCCCGATTCTCACTGGTATTCCCCAAAAACATCGAAGGCTACCAATTCTCACCTTTTTTTTTTTTTTTTTTTATGCCTTGTCTTTCTGTCTGCAATGTTTGTGAACTTCCGATTTCGAACTTGGTACAAAGCACGTATGAAGCCATTTATTCACAAACAGAACAAAAGGCATGCTTGCCAAAAGCAATTTGACTGACATGGGGGATGATATTTGCAGTTGACTGTGATTCTGGCATGGGGATATCAGTGGCTGATAAATGCATCCCGAAAACGCTGCTCTGTTTGGGAAACTGCTGGGAATTCCTGCAGAATGAATATTGTTCGCTTGCAGATATCTAAGGAAAACCTTTGCAATCGCCAACAGCTTTGCGCAGCCCGATGTGGTGCTGTATCTTGGTGACCTGCTGGATGAAGGCAGCATTGCACAAGATGAAGAATACGTGGACTACGTCAGTCGATTCAGTGATGTTTTCAAAGTGAACAAAGAAACTCTGGTGGGTTCCTTCGGAAACTGTTGAAACTTTGAAAAAGGGCGCGAAGTAGCATTGGAACAGACCGTGGTTCAGGCTTGAGGAGACCTTTACTCAGTTTACTCCCCCTCCTGCTTGTCACCCCCTCCTCCCTGTCACTGGTCAAATCACAAGTCAAGTCAAGATGTTACACCTCCCAGAGACAAGCCATCCCCTAACTGATTGATGTGTCAACCCGCCAGGGTATTGCTACTCCCCTCTGACTTATCACCCCTCCCCCTCTGACTTTTCACCTCCCCCCATGGATTCCCCCCCCCCAGTGTATGGCGACGGTGACCAAATCTCTTGCACATTTCTCGTTGGTTGCTGGTTGCGTTCCATCTGGAGCAATGGTGAGGGAATGGCAGGGTCTTTGGAGATCAATAAACAGTTGTTTTGTTTTCGCATGTGGGACCCCCTTTCAATGGTATTCGGGGTGTCTCTTCTATTCCTGAGATGACACCCAGTGCAATCACTTTGATTGGTTTTGGCAGGGTGTCCGCCACTGCACGGCACTTCGAACATGCCATCTCGGCGCTGATAAGAGCGTTTCCACTAACTTTCACACAAGAAAATAGACATTCGTGCAAAGTTTGCCTTGTGACACCTGAAAGACCCTCAATCTTTTCTTGTACAGCAAGTGTACATACCAGGTGATAACGATGTTGGTGGTGAAGGCTTTGATCCTCGTGAAGAATGGAAAGTGAACCGTTTCCGCAAGTTTTTCTCAGCCACGAGTTCTCAGGTCGTCTCCGTGAAATTTGTGGACTTTATAAAGGTACAAATATGCAGCAAAAAGACTGCTAAATTTTGTGTCACCGCTTGGTAAATATTGACAGGAGCACTTGTTGTTCCTCCGTTGTGCTTTTTCATTTCGCGTCGCGTTGTCATTACAGATGGAATACAATTACATCCACTCGTACACAGATGAGATGAGGCAGAAAATGCTGGCTGTTGCCGACAAGTGCCAGAATCAACTTCGTGTGATTTTGAACCACATGCCACTGATGGATAGAGTCAGAGAAGGCTTTCAGAAGGTACAGCACTGTTGTTCTGTTGGAAAATATCGAAATTCACTTTGAGCAGCAGCGGAATGTGGCTGGTCCTGAGTCTGTTCTCAGCTCGCATAACTGTGCAGTTCAGAATGGGGCTGCCCACCCCGCGCACACATACACGCGCCCGCACACACACACACACACCAGGCACCAGAGAACAAGTGTTTGGTCTTCGGTGGAGCTTACTTGACTGTCCCTTTGTGGACACGCAGATTGCGGTTTGTTGACAAGTGAAACCTGGAAGAGCTTTCTGGTGTTGTGCCATGGTTTATCCTCAGGAAACAGCAAGACATTCTTGGATTGCGCCGCTTTGACATGCGGACCGGCCTTTTCGAGTCACATTGTTGTCATAGAGAGAGACGCCTCCCTCGCTATGTGAAAAAATATGATTTCTGGCCATTTCACACAATCTTGAGCAACTTCCAAATTTTCCTTTGGATAGACCTCACCCAAAGGGGAAAATAACTGCATTTTTTTCGAAGAACGTGGAAAATAGGAGGTGCCCACCTCCCAGTGCACAAAGATGTTATTCTTCTTTTTAGCTTGTGGAAGACACGAAAACTAGTCTGATATTTTCAGCACATTCACACGTCGTAAGTACAAACACAGAAAATGTACTGCTTTTCACAGAGCAGAACTCTGTCTTGCAAGTACTGAGATGTTCAATTTCTGTAGGGGCGGCTATACACGTGCATTGACTGCCATGAAACACAGAGATCAGTCAAATGGACTGGTGGCATAAAGGATATGAAGGATTACTCTGTGTATACTTTTGAACTCAATCACGACGTGACGCTGTCCGAAATTACTGTTCCTACGTGCAGTTACAGGATGGGTGTTCCACGAATGGGATATGGATACGCTGTCATAGGTGATCTTTGGACATTCAAAGACAAAGAGTCGCATAGTGCTGTTCTGGTCGTTCTGTAAATTGCAGAAGAAATGTCAGAACAATTTGACATTTGACAAGTGGACATGAGATTTCTCTGGGTTTATCAAGCAGCAAAGGAAGATTACAGAAGACAAACACCAGTCGGATTTCCTCCAAACTGATGTTTTCAGTTTCTGAAGAAAAGTTGCCTTCCTCTTTCTGCAGGTATGAACGGGGACATGCAGTTCACTGTGCTGTGGCTTCCTTCACGGTATCGGCAGCTCTACAGCTACATATTTTTACTCTGCTTCATTCCAACTGTGATACTGTTGCGGTGTATGCTACTGCGATGGTTCAGCTACAAGAAATTGAGCAGCTCCGCTTCAAGGTGATTGCACTGGTGCAATCGTACAGCCGTCCAGAGGATGACCGTTGTGCTGTGAGTGCTGTTCGTGAATTTGCTTTTGTCTGCGTTTCCGTATCTACCACGGTGTCACTGAACTGATCGATGAATTCTGCAAATATGGAAGTCACCCAACTAAGAATTCTAATCTTTTGTGATTTGGAGATTTACAGAAAGTACTTTGAGACGCTCGCCATTTTGACTACCGTAGATTTCTGTTTCTGATTTACTCTCCGTTGAGAAATGGAAGAGGACGTCGAAAGTTAGTTATTTCTAACCAGTGACCTGATCCAAAGAAAAAATAAAAAATTTATGATGATATTTTTACACCAACATGCATTTGGTTTCTCTGGGCACTCGCGCGCGTCAGATCACTGCAGAAAAAATCCTGTTGACAATCGTTGGCAAGCAAATTAAAACCCCAGTCTGGATGACTGGGAATCGAGAGCAATTTGCATTGCCCTTGAGGAGTGGATTGTCGAAAGCAACTGCAGTTTGAACAAATCCGTTGCGTTGTCTCACTAGTTGCCCATGATCTTCTCATGTGGATAAACAGGAATTTTTTGCTGCGCTTGAAATTTTTTATTCCTGCAATCATTGATTTCACCAGGCAGAATTAATTAAGGTGATGTCCAGGACTGTGAGTTCGCTTCAGCTGCTATGATCCTGTCAGTTCTGGTGTAAGTTGTACCTCACACGTCTCACACTGCTTGCGCCACGATGTGTGTGCGATGATATCTTTGACACGCGGATAATGTATTTGAGGCCTTTTCAAAACGTTTTCTTGGCGACTTGGTTTCAAAGTGAAATGAAAGAAACACCAAGGCAGTGTAAGTTTGTGGCAAACACATTCTTCTTGCCACCTCAGTGTCAACTAGAAGCACCCTTTCACACGACTGAAGAAAAATGTTGCCCCCCCACCCGGATATTTTCTTCTTTTTTTTTTAGAGGGAGGGGGGTTTGTACTATTTTTTGTTTGTTTATTTTTTAGGAGGCTTTGACTCAGGAGTACGCATAGATTTCGGAATATTTTGCCCGCAGGGTCATTGGGTAGACAGCTGACGTGCTTGGGTTTCTAGGCCTGATTCATTTCGGTGCGATGTGCATCATCAACACAGGTGTGTCTCAGGTGGTAAAGCCTCTCTTTGTGCAGGTCTTGTCTTTTCTACAAGCGTCAAACACCTGTACCGAGTGAAAGCCTCACCGCCGCAACTCATTTTCTGTAGGACTGATGCCGTTCATGTCATTTTTCTTAGTTTTCCCAGCTTGTCGGAGAAATATGAAAGGTTAAAAGTGCATTCATTACCTGAAGCGCCTTGTCGCCTCGTTTCTTATGCACCGAAACCTCCATTCAATCGTCACCCTTTTTTTCTATTTGAGGATGGTGCCTTTGTGTCCGCTCGTTTGTGTTGAGATGTGCGTGTGTTTTCAACGAGAGTACGCGACGGTGCAAAAATGCAAAGACGGATTATGGACAGGGTGACGGAGAGAAGGGATCTTGTGGATTTAGGATGCTGAAAGGTTACTTTCTGCTTCTACAGAAGTTCTTGAACTGTTTTGTTCTGAAGAACAGGCTGTACTTTTTCCATCCAAACGGTGAAAAAGGACGTGTGTCGAAATTGGTTGCACCAAGGAATCTTACATTTGAATCCAATTGATGACGGCACTCTTTGGTTGCACTGAGAAAAATCCCGACAACTGTTTTGTGCCCTTCACCTGAGATGTTTTGTTGTTGCAACGCATCAGAGCAAGTCCGTGTTTACGTTCAGTTGTTTGCTGTGTCCCAGTGTTAACTTCACAGCACCTGTTCCGCACAGCATGCCTGTTCCACTTGCTATCGATGTTCGAGGTAGCGTATCCAGTGATATCGTCGCTATGTGGCGAGCTTATCATTGATTTTACTTTTGCCAGGTGTTTTACATTAATTATATAAATTATGGTGTGTTATCCAGGGTTGTCTCACACAATGAATTTACGTGGATAGGCAAGGACGGCCACGAAAAGTGGGCTAACAGTTGAAAAATTTTTCCATTGCGAGGTGAGGAAGAGTTTGAATTGCTTTTTTTTCTGTTTCCTTGTTTTTCGTTTGAAGCCAAAAAACTGTGGACTCAAAATTTTAAACTTTTTGTGTGACAAAATTCTCATTCCTTTGGACTGCAGTACGCAGAAGTCAATTACGCCCAGAAAGCTGGCTGTCGGCTAAGTGTTACAAATTCTGTGGGAAGGGTCTAAGCTGACTCCCCTTCATTGAGCCTGCCTGTCTGTGCATTGTGTAAAGGGAGCTGTTCATTGATCACAGATTGATATTGAATTTACTCTGTGGAACAAGCAAACAGCTTGCATGGAGACACCTGGTCCTCTTATTACTTAGGCAACATGAGCGCAATGAAAGTGGAATAAAGCCTCCCTTTTCCCATTTTCATATTCTAATCACGGTGAGAGAGGGCAGATACACTGTCAAGCTTTCAGACACTTTGACTGGTTTACAACTGACAAGTGAAAAGGGACCCCACTCGGTGGCCTCAAAACACAGTCAATATCGGGTGCTACGTAGTTTCATGCCGCTCCAATGGTTCGGTTGAAAGATAGCCATCTCAATGAGATTAGTCAATAAACAGCGCAGCCGAGGAATTCTTTAACATTTAACATCTGGACGCCTGTGAATTGTGGGGCGACAAGGGAGTGCTATTTACACTGACAGTTGTTCGCTCGGTGGCTCAGTGGCTGTGAGGTGATCGTGCAGTGAAGGCATGGCAGAGGAACCACTGGAACCCAGTGCGCCTTCTAAACTCTCTCCCTCGTCTGAGCGAGCAAGTGCTGATGGGATCACATCTCCAGAGGAGAGTCCCAGCACTCCGTCAAAGAAAAACAAGCGCAAGTCGAGCGAGCCTCGCAGGAGAAGCGACTTGGGCGTGAAACGTTTCCGTCTGGATCCAGATGCTGAGAGGGACGCAGCAGACACGCCTGTGAGAGAGTTTCCTCCGGATACTCCAGAGACGGTCCTGTCTGCAGGATCCATTCCGGATCCCGAAGAGAGGATCAGTGCAAATCGCGGTCCGACTCCAGTGCCGCCCCAGATTGGCTGGTATTCAATTCCCATCGGTTCCAAAGTCGTCATGCCGAGCGCCAGGAAGGGATCAAAGAAGCAGCAGGAGTCAGGAAAACCTCAGGTCGCAGTGCCCCGCGCCGCTGTCACCCCGACCGCCGTGCTGTCGCAGCCCCTCGCCCCCGTGTCGGTCCTGCTGCCCGGTGCACCCGCCTTCAGGGCCAGTCCCAGCTCCACGTCGTCCAACCCCGGGTGTCTTACACAACCGGATGACGACGAGGACGATGAAGACTCGCCGACGTTCCTCGATCCACTGACGGGACGTCCCACCAGACGTTCCCGCAAGAACTACAAAAACATGACTCGGGAGAGGAGAGTGGAAGCAAACGCTAGAGAAAGGTCCAGGGTGCATACCATCAGCGCTGCTTTTGAAAGTTTACGCAGAGCTGTACCTTCCTACTCGTACAATCAGAAACTGTCCAAATTGGCCATTCTACGAATAGCTTGCAGCTACATTATGGCTTTGTCCAAACTGGCAAATGTGGAAATATGCGAGAAGGCAAACAACTTTAGCTTCATAGACTGCGTCGATTTGTGTACGCAAACTATTCAAACTGAAGGGCGAGCCAGAAGAAGACACTAGCAAGTGAAAGGTGAGTCCTAAATCTCATCTAATTGTAAAACGGCACGAGTGCAATGTTGAACAGATGTGCTCAATTATTGAATTTGAATTGCAGATCAGACACAAACGCTAAAATGGAATGGAATTTACGGTATTTTTTTGTTGATTTAAAATTGAGGGCGTCACTGGCTGCTAACAGCTGGTCTGCTGTAAAAAAAACTTGATATGTGGAAGGGTGCAATACATGTTGTACTTTGAACAGAGAGGTGCGCGTATCAAGACTTTAGGCCACGTGAAAGAGAACACATGTTTCCTCTCGTTTTCAAGTGAGGCCAGTTCTGCCCCAGAAGATTTTGTGCTTTTGCATCGTACCAAATCTCATGTTCAGAGAAACGACGCTTCACAGATTTTTCTTTTCTGGTCGATGTCTGTGGTTCTGCAGCACAGCTTTGTTAGGGACTTCAGATGCTAATGCACATCACGCCTCAGGCTTGGTGATTACACTGCTGTCGCTACCCAGATGGTCTGGCCGGCAGCTTTTCAAGCAGATGATTAGAAATAATGCCAGTCATTTACAGTTGCCATGTAGGCAAATATCCGCGTGTGCCAAGCAACAGTGGCTGGGATTTACCGCAAAGGTAATCAATTTGCTTCCCCAATTGCAGAAGCGGAACTGTGATTGCTTTTGGCCTCCTCGCGTCCAGATGTGCAAGTGACTGGTTTACACAGGGAAGAGTGCCCGTTCGTACTGTGTACAAGTTGCACTTGCCATGCCAGTCTTGCTGTCATCACCTGACATTTCACACAAATTACATGCTCAGCCCACACCTGATTAAGCCAGGTGTTTCACTAATCTCGGACCTCGCTGTAACTGACACACATTCCAAGGGAAGAGCACCTGGGAGCAAGGAATTTCAAGCTCATTGATGTTCAGCATGAATTTTGCATGAGTGTTCCCTGGTTACCTGCTGCAGACTCAATAAGGGTTGTTTTTCTCTTGCAGCAGGTGTAGAACGCAACAACTTTCCTATTGATAGAAGTGTTGTTGATGTGTTGTTGCTAACGGCAATAGCACCAAGCATCAGCAAACAGCATCTGAAAAATCGGCCTGACTCAATTTTACACGGCTCTTGTTCAGTCCAATGCCAACAGCAGGTGTACATGGGTGGCAAGAATGTTTGCCCCACTAAATCATGGAAACCGCGTTCCTTACAATGAGAATACCTTCTGTACTGATGAATGCAAAATGTTTTCTCTTCTTTTCGCAAGGAACAGGTGGGATGAACTGAAGCATGTCAGTCCCTTCACATGCAACTGTCTGGAACAAGAGCTTTTCTCTTGACAAGCTTCTCCAGTGTTCAGACAGGTGAAACAGAATTGAACCTGAAACCTTCACGCGAAAAATAACGTTTTCAGTTTTGTATCGCTGAACTACTGACGGAAGGATAGTGGCTTCAGTGTGTAGTGTGAGGGGGGAGGGGTAGTCTTTCATTGACGTGGTGCAAGCAGTAACTTTGCACAGGTATGAAGTGCTTGCCATAAATGACAAATGAAGTTGACATGTGTGAAGCATCACTTGTGATAAGTCGCATAAAGTGCTTAATGATAACATAAACTTCTTCAAACGCCTTATCTAGCTAGAAATCTGATAAGTCTCATAATTTGCATTTTCGATGTGTGCGAGTGAAACTGTTGTTCCCAGAATGTTGATGCCTTCAATTACGATCACCCGTTGGTCTTTTGTTCTCGGCAACTTGTTGAGTCTGTTCAATGCAAAACAGCTAAGAGCTATTCGAGCCGTCTGTGCATTGTAAAAGTTGAGGCAGGCCACCTCGTTGACAGAACGGTTCCCCTTCAGTGCCTGTTGGAGTGTTGAGTTTCCAGCAGGTTGTCAGCTTGTTTGTTGAACGGCGCCTAACAGTCTGGCTTGTCCCGCCAAGGCGTGATCAATTGTTCCCTACAAGTGGTATGAAAATGGTGCGTCTGTCTGTCTAATGGAAAGATTTTTTCTTTGACGAAAATTCCCCTTCGAGATTTGTGTTCTTGCTTCCTTTCCCACCCATTTCACAGACTGACGTGTCTATTGCGCTGCAGCCTGGATGCAGGATTGTACCATCTGCCAGACCTGGCCAAAATGGAATGAAATTGCAGTTTCAACCTCGCATCAGAACCATTCGATGATCGACTCAAAAATACAAAACTGCTGACTTAGTTGAACAGGATTCGAATTCATGAACAAAAATTGTGTGTTTTCTCTTTGTAGTGATTGAGTTTTTATCTATCAAGTTTTGCTCTTGAACTTTACAAGTGATCTTCGTGTTAGCAAAAATGTGTCAACTTTATGCTGAAGATCCCTGCATGTTGCGAAATTGCGGGATCTCTACATCCCAAAATTCGATGCTCAGCTGGCAAAAGAAACGTTTCTTTGCCTGCATGCAAAGGGAAAGACACAGATTTTGTTCTTCTGCATGAGGTGAAGTGTTGCAGGTGTTGCGGCACCGGTCTAACGGAAAAGAGGTGAACCCTTCACCACAGGGTACCTACTGCTCAGCACTGGGACTGTTTTAGCCATCATCACTGCACCCCATAGAACGGGGAAAAGCATTATCCAGGGGTTCTCGAAAATGAAAAGACGCCCCTTCCATGGGTGACAGAGATATTTTCCTCGAGCCAGTGAGTCTTGTGTTTCTGGCATTAGCTTGGAACCAACAGAAAAAAAAACATCAGGGGGTTGACTGCCTGTGATACCTCGTGACGAGATATATACCCCATTTTGGTGATGAGTCTCCAGAAGACCTTCAGTGAAGGCATCATAAGGCAGTGTCTTGCCATCCATGAATTCATGGATCTGGTGAGCATCGCCACGAGGCGTAGGTATGTACCTCCTGGTGAGGGGAAAAAACGTCGTATGGTGTGGGCCTGCCAAAGGGATTTCTGGTGTTGTATCTGCCGTGAAGTTCAAACCAACAAGAAATTGTCTGACTTCAATATGAGGGACGTAGAGAGCGGACAGTAACATTGCAAAGCAATGGTTGCTGAAAGGCAAGAAAGCACAAGGTTGTGTCCAATGCCGTCTGTCATGTCTGACTTCAAAATCAATGCGCATCTGTGCACTCATCCAGCTTCTGCCTCAGAACGTCCCAGATGATTTCACAGGATACGGCGCTAATTGAACCCGTCGGGCATTGTGCGGGCGAGTGAAGAAATGGCCACCAAAGCTTCTTTCAAATGGGAAAAAGAAAAAGGCAGCAAAATATTCTCATTGTTGCTTCAGGTCAAACTGGGATGCAATTTGGAAATCTGAAGACCAAATTCTTTCAGCAATTGTGAGGACAAACATCTTTCAGAATGGAGAGAGCATTCTCAGCCTCAACAGTTGCCCAGCTTTGCTGCAAAAGGTCTAGAGAACCGCGAATGAAGCGCTCAATACATTGAATAAACCGCTGCATTAATATTTCAGCAAGCTTGACAGGCAGTGCACAGATGTTTCTACCGTTGTCTATTGAGGCAGTCTTTAGAAACAGATCCATAATGGATGAATTGCCTAATGCATCACAATCATGAAACCCAACCATTCCTCGAGAAAACGTCAAAAAGCAGCAGAACTGTTGAACTTTCTTCAGTCTGTACCGAACAAGAGTTGGTGTGTGAGTATGTGTGGGCGTTTTCCGCGAAGAGCTCCCTCTGTGGCTGTTGGGAAAAAATGCTGCCGTGAAATGTGCAAGGTGTTTTCTTGGCTGAAAACAAAAATGAAACGGTGCAGTGGCTCATTTGTAAGGCAGCACGTTCTTCGTCGGAGCCTCTTTCTTCTGTTGCCTGCATTCTTTTGTGTAACGTTGGCATTATCAAACACAACCGACATGTGTTTAGGCAGCTTCATGTTGCAGTCTAATGAAAGATGAACAGGACCCACAGCTGCATCTCCACACATGCTTGGAATTTTAGACCGCCTAAAATAACTTTTCTAAGCAAATTGTTCCAAAAAGAAACACCAAACTGCAAATGATAACACTAAAGTTTTCTCCTTCTTTATTCTTCTTCCAGATTCCAAAAACAGAGAAGAATAGGCCTCGAGATGTTCAGTGTGTTGCGTGGTGCAACAAAATGTGAATGCTCGTCCGTCCTACATTTGTCAACTGCCTCCAAGGAAAAAGCAATACATACAGCTGTGTCGAAAAATGAGAAATGTTTTGTTGCCGTGATTGGCAATGTTCAGTCAACGAATTTTCTGTTCACTTTTTTCGTGTGCTCTTTTTGACTTGTGATCAGTCTGAAATTTCAAGTGATGTGCATGACGTGTACGTCGCTCTTCATTGTACTTATATACTTACGGTAATTAAATTGTTGATCTGGGTTCATATTCTATTGATTGTTAAAAAAGAAGAGAATTCTAAGCTGCTGTTGTTTCAGATGTTGAATGTCGTCACAGAACGTACAAATAAAAACTATTTTCCAAAGCTGTGTTCTTGTTTTGTTTGCTTGTTTGTTGTTTTGTTGTTGTTGTTTTTTTTTTTTTTCATCCCAGGATTTTTTGACCGGAACAAAATCAAAATTTTCAAAACAACGAATTTTGTTACCATTCAAAGCGAAGATGGGAAACCAGAAGCACTTTTCTGCATGGTAACAGGGAATAGTGATATTGCGATGAAACTGATCGTGACTGCCAGGAGAACACGAAAAGCAAGCAGCAAGAATACCCTTTCTGTCAAAGTCCATGTAGGTTACAAAAAGCTAAAGATTCAAGATAACGCCAAAGGGTCATCAACACGCAAACATAAAAATGTTCACAAAACGACCAACGCTGCGGTTGTTCACAATTGACGCCTTTTCTTCGCAAGCATTTGGAGGGAACCCTGCCGCAGTGTGTCTGGACGACACGCCAGATGTAAGGAAAACTAGGAATACGTTTTGAAGGCCCGAACTAAAAATTTTGGAATTAGAAAGCC
>JAAUYG010111605.1_pt1 | contig 14395 bp, 9 predicted proteins | sample 7278091 | NCBI WGS metagenome assembly JAAUYG01 (sample SAMN14350201, study PRJNA611818) | marine sediment metagenome | isolation source: surface marine sediment (0.6m) | place: French Polynesia: Moorea | collected 2018-08
AACACACCTCACAATCCTCCGCTCTCCGCCTCTGTCCAACAATAATAAGCATTTCTATTTTTTTTCGTTCCCCCAACCCGGCGGTCTTGTTTTCCTAACCCTTGCGGGGGGGCCCCCACCCAAAAAAAAAAAAAACCCCCCCCCCCCCCCCCCCCCACACACACACACACAATCACAGAAACACAATACTAGCAATCTCCCATCTCTGGTTACAGATAATTGTGTTGACAATGTTGGTGGCTCAGTTATTTGAGCGTTTGTTGTAAATAACTGAGCTGACCTACAGTCATACAGTACAGTGTTCCTGTCTTAAAACGGACATCCTCTACAGAGGACACCCCGCTAAACAGGAAACAAATTCTTGGCCGCAAATACCGTGAATGTATATGATGTACCCTTTCACAAGATGACACCTTTCTAATAAGGATAGAATTGTTTGGCAGAAGGCGTGGCCCTTTTAGAGGGGGAGTACTCTACAATGACTTCCAGTTGGTCAAATACTCACTCGCTTCTCTGCTGGCAAAGTTTCCGGTAGACATACCAAGAGGAACACAATATCGACCAACACTAAACATAGGGCGAATATGGCTGGGGCAACAAAAAACGTTCCTTCTTGACCATGCGCCTGGCGTGAAAAAAATGCACCAATCAAGGGCCCAATGATGAAGCCTACAGAGAAAGCCACGCCAATGACTGCCTGGTGAAGGAATGAGAAAGGACATGACATCAGTAGACATGTACTGCTGTTATATAAGGTGCCACAACTGATCTCATAACTTTAAGACTTGCAACGTACATATATAATTATATATCTTCAGAACATAGCAGTTAGTGTACCGATATTTAGCTGGGAGTCTTCATATGAATATCATCTTCCTTTCTGGTTGTTTCTCTCTAAACCCTCAGTTCAGTTTGGGGTAAGTTAACATGTTTTGGCACAATATGACATTTTTAGTATTTATGTGCTGTTAAACATTGATATCCTCCTCCTCCAATATAAAGACTGTGCTTGAAAGCAACGGGGAGAAATACCAAACTACATGTATCTGTACATGTGCTATGTGAAGTGAGTCGTTCTGTCAACAAATTTTTATCGGGTCATTTGGAAGGAATATAACGGTACTTGAATCCATTATAGTCTGATGGAAAATTAAATTGGCAATTAATTCCTATGCTACAGCACTATCCTCCGAAAGGCCAGCCATTACCCAGTAATACCCACCATTCCTTTCCCTCGCTTCTCAATGGGACTGATATCTGCTACAACTGCGGTGCTAATGCTGATGTTTCCTTTGGAAATCCCCCCTATCACCCTTGCCAGGACGAACATTGTGAAATTCCTAGATAGGGCCCATAGGACGTAGGAGGCTGCTATACCCACCTGAAACATGGTGAAGACAAGGTATAAGAAAATCTTATATCAAATGCATATGTGAAGTTGCCCAGTTGTAGCTCTACAGATACACTACAGTGTAAGCTTTACACACATATGTTATATGTAAGGTTTTCTGCATTATTTCAATTGTAGATATGCATTTTAAGCCAACTAGGAATGTGTCAATATCTGGCATGACCAGATCCTCAGCATTGTTGTTAGTGACAAGCAACTTCATGGCACTCTGGTTACAATAGGCTGGTCTAGTGTGTGTACTGATACCGTGGATATACACATTGTCATTGAACACGTCTAATATTTGATAGGATGCTCATTACCTCTCCAAACTGCATAAGTTTAAGTCATTGGCTGCTTGAATATTTTTCTGACTGGCTTACCATAGACAGAAGCAGCACATGGCTTACCATAGAGACAAGCAGCATGGGCTTCCTTCCGTAAACGTCGGAGGCGGCTCCCATCAGAGGAGAGGAGAGGAACTGCAGGAAAGAGAACAGGGAACCAATCAGACCTGGAAACAAAAATAAGACTATATAAAATGCAAATTTAACTGTGGACTTTATTATTACATCCATAAACCATATAAGCATGTACAGTATTTGAATCACCGAAGAGAAAAATTCTGAAGTTGGTATGAAGTTACGAAGTTGGCTTGTAATCCAAGTTATTTTTAATATTTTAATCACTGCCAATGACATCAATCTGGTGATCATGTCATCTCATGAATATTCAGGAATTAATGATAACTTTTTGTTACCCAACTTAGCCATGTTAAGTATGGATCAATTTGAATTGCAAGATGAAAACTTTATTTTCTCATTTTCACACTGCTACCACATGCGCTATCGTTACTTGCTTCAACAAAATCTCAGCACAGCAAGAGAGTGAGTGCAATACCTGTATTTTTTTGTTTAAAACTAAACCCGTTTCACATACTAATTGTATAATATACCTCCAAAGAGCACAGAGTTCCATCGCGCAGTATCTGGAGCACCAACCACATGACGGAATGCCTGTACGGATCCCTGCAGCACACTATAAAGGCCATCCTGAAAATGAATAAAAGTTTAGAAAGATTGGAATAACACAATATGTGACAGTTTGGAAATAATGGTACAGTACTGGTATATGTATTAGGTACATAGTAAAACACTTAAAACATAAAGTGAATGATCAGTCAGTGACCATAATCTCTTAATAGTGTAACATGCAGTTAACATGGTTAACACGTGGTAAAGACCATCTAGTCTGCATGTACAGTCAGTCGTCCTCTCTTAACATACTTAAAGGACAATCTATGGAGAGGACACCCCTCCAGAAAGGACACAAATTCTTACCAGCAACTGCAAGTACCATGAATGTATTAATGCTCCCTCTCACCAAAGACCCCTCTCTAATACAATGTAATAAGGACAGAATAGTTTGGCAGAAGGGGTGTCCTTATTAAAGGGGGACTTACTGCATGTACTGTACATGTAACTGCTTATCAGATATTGATTACATACATGTACACATTGTGCATATCTCCATGGGTATAATTTCCTTTATTGACATGACCCCCCTGTGAGTGCAACATGTCCAATGCTCACAATTTGTTCTTTTCTGGCACATGTACTACTACGTATATTAGGGTCTTTATCCTGTGTACTGGGTAGAGATATACATGATACATAGATATATTTCACTGTATGGGCTTTAACCATGTATGGTTACTGCTAAAGAATTTAGAAATGAATGAAAACAGATGAAGTGAGAAGAATGCGTTTTGGGGGCTTTCACCATTATCAGTTTGTGCTCAGTCTGTTCATTGTTCATGTTATCAGGTTATTCATGTTATTATTAAGAATTTAAGATATCCTCGGAAATTCTTCTCACTATTCATGTTCCTGCCATGCCTGTGCCTCAGTGATTCTGTGCACACCTTCTCCCTTAATTCTTGTTCCTTTTTTATGGATCTGGGGCTCAGGTCTCTGGAAAAATCTTAAGTCTACTAAACAAACTTTTAAGTTCACTAACAACCTTGGCAATGATTATCTTTCCATGCTTAAGAATCTAGTGGACTTCAAGAAACTGGCCCCTGGAGTGTTACATAGAGATATTATATCTTTTGTCCATATGGCATATCAACCCACAATTAGCTTACATAATATGTAAGTTATATGAAAGCAGCTGCTTAGGCTAACCCTACCATGCCACCTCAAAATGCTCAACATAACTTTTTTCTGCTTGACAAATCACACCTGGGTTCTCCCTGCCTAGTAATTAAATCACCCGGCTCACTAACCCAAAGTGCAACAGCTGTTGTGTGTGCTAAACTTTATCTGCCATTGTGAAACTGGGTGAGAGATCCAGTAGCAAAGTCAATGTGATTAATCAATGTCTGGCCGTGAACATTTCTACAGAGGGTCAGATAACTGCTGCAGAAATGAAATGATGGCTGTAGGCTTTAACATCTTTAAGTTACACCATTAGAGGATTCAGTCAATCTTGAAATCAATTTGGAAGAACTGACCCTGGACCAAATTGTCACCAAAAAGTTAGTCAAACATGATCTTACCTGCTTACAAAGACCACATTTGGCAGCTCCCCAGGGACATGTTATAGAACATGTATACAAAGACCACCTGCGTATAAGGATCATATTTTTTGGCCCCTACACTGTATACACTGAATATTTACATTGTACCCCCCCCCCCTCCCCCCTCCGCACCACCACCACTACCCTGGAGGCCCAATTTTGTTTTGCTCTACGACCAGTCGTTTTCGGGAGAAAGTCGGAAATATACTGAATGACCTCAGACTGTGTGACCTTGAAGGGTGGTCTTATATACAAGCTTTACTGGGTAAGCTTAGGACCACTCCTTGGGTGATAGCTTAACACAGAAAGTAAACACTTTATACATGTGATATGGCATGTGACAGTGTGTACATGTAGTTAACATCTGCTGCATAACACATGTAAAATATGGATCTTTATACATTTTACCGGTATGTTCATGTGCAAGGATGCACACAAACAACATTCACATCCAACAATCAGTGACAATACTGCTGTGGAATTACCCACGGAGTACACAAAAGTTTGTAAATCTTGTCCTCAGGGTAACATGCAGGAGTACATGTATGCACAAGTTTGCATAACTGCATTTGCTTGCATGGTCATTTGCATGATTTAATTGGAAGAAGTTGTTTCAAACTTGACATTTACCTCCCATAATTATGATAATTAATAACATACTCAAACATGTTTTCAAATTAAACATTTTAAAATTTTAAAATCTGTACACATCATTTTTACATACTGTGCTCACGATCACAAAAGAATTTAAAATAAAATTAAGAAAATTTGTGGAAAAGAAGGAAATCTGAAAATCTGTAAATGATACTGACATTTTCACATTATACACGTACATGTAACTACATGTAGCCCTCCAATGACTGTGCAGCAGGCGTTGAGACTGTACATGTCGACTCCATGACTTTTTGTCACTTTTGTGCAAAGTTTTCTAAAATTCCAAAGACTTCAGGATGTACCATGTACTACATGATGTAGTGGCCAGATGGAGCATAAAAAACCTTCAAAGTTACATGAGTTAGAGACCAAATCTGTCCATTAGGTTTAGAGATAAGTGCGACAGGGCGCATGACAGATGATGGACACAAGCCTGAATCATCCACGTACTACATTGTACATGTAGTGTAAGTGCAAATATGTGCTCCGCTAGGTCATGTCCACATAGATTATGCACTGATAACAATGCCTATGTACCATACAATACTAGAATATGACATCTAAATATATTTTCCAGGCCAATTAACCTAATACTTCTTGTAAATCTGTTGACATGATTTACTAGTACACAATACATGAAGGTGTGTCAATATTTGGTCATTAATTATGTAAATCAAGTCAATTACAGTATGTCGGAAAAGTAAATTAGAAAAAGCATGCATACACCATGTACACTAACATATATGTAAGTTACATATGTATGTACATGTATCATGTGTATGCATGCATGCTTTTTCTTGTTTACTTTTCCGACACAATTGACTTGATTTACATAATTAATGACCAAATATTGACACACCTTCATGTATCAGTGTATACCAACACACCTATCATAATGTACATGTAAATGCTAGTATCACATGTATCACTTGACATGGGATACTATAGACTCACGGGACCGATTTGCCCATGTGTTTATCTTTTAAAATATGGATACCGGTACTACAGCTGGTGTTCCAAATGATTGAACATGCATCATGTGCACTGTACAGGCTGTTTATAAATTCAACCTGGTCAAATACTTGCTGCATAGTTAATGGCCATTTTTAGGTCTTGTTTATTATATACAGTGTGGGCATTTAACATGTTGAACATGCTTGATGTACCGGGTAAGCATAAAATATCACATTTTAATGTGTTTCAGAATCTATATAAGTTTCACATTATTATTATTGCTATTATTATAAAATATTAATTGAAATTACCATTGATTACTACTGATGCTTATTGCCTAAAGATAACCATTAGAAAACGAGGGCAAAGAAATAAGTACATGTACTGTGATTGCCTGGAATGCAAGTTCATGTAATTGGCTAGATGAGTGTCCACGAATTAATATATCACACATCAAGAATTGATTGATGGCTTCAAGATGAGAGCACGAGATAGCAAGCACAAAGTTGTGCATTAACCAGGATACATGTACTAAAGTCATTTTCCCAGCATCTCCTACCTTTCCAGAATGTCCGTAATACTCCAGAAGGCCTGGCAGTAGTGGCAGGATCATTGTGAAGGCCAAGAGATCCAGGACGAGAGAGAAGAAAAGGATCATGAGCACCTGGAATGGATTAGGCAGAGAAACAATTTTAAGTTACCCATGTTACCAGGATGCACACTGCTGTGTGACATACCTGTACACATGGTACATGTATTCCACAATTGAAAGAAGAAAAGTCAACTTCTCGTGGATGCTTCCAAACACCCAGTCAGTCTTAAAACAAAAACATGTAAAGTATAATTGGGAAAGTTGGGTGGTCAGTAACAATACGACTTTTAGAGATACAATATGTATCCCGATACGGTTTGTAAGATACGCTTCACACAAGATACGTTCGTGCCTTCGGCGTAAACATTTTTGCAGGTACGTTATGCACATGATGCACCAAAAAAGTTTGGTATCTTACAATATTGGCCTTGCAGGTCACCCACGGTTTGTGTTTGCAATGGTAAATGTATATCCAGATACAACAGTATTAGTTTGGCATGATACGATATGCATATCTTGTGGTCCGTATCTAGGTATACACCAGCATACCGGTGTATCTTTACACCCCTAATAATGTTTATATGTACTGGCTCTTGTGACGGACCAATGTATTTCAAAGGTGCATACATGTATGTATTGTATATATTTGTATGTATACATGTAGTATGCGTCAATAATAATTATTAAATAAATCATTTTAAAGATAAATATGACAACGGAGATAGGAAGCAACCTTCTAGCACTACATAGTGTTACTGTATAGTAATGTAAAAGCAGAATTGTTCACGGGAATTAACATGATCAACATAATTATTCTTCACCTTTTTGAAGCATGCACATGCTCATGGTAATTTAAACTTCCTGCCAAATAGGAGTGGACATAATAATACTGGTAATGAAAACTGTTTACCCAGTACCTTTGTGGGAATTAAAGTTAATAATTTTGCATAACCTGAAAAATTAGCAGAATAAATGCCATGTGAACAATTTTTAGTTTTACAGGATCCATGGTATCCATATACTTGCAGGTCATGACATATAATGACATGGAAATAAATTTGCAGAAATATACAATATATAATATAATATTCATGATATGCTGTAATGTACAGTAGTCCCAGTCTATTTTACATCCCTCTACATGTATTTTAAGACCACCCTTGATCTGCTTAATTTGGTCCCAAAGGGCAATTTTCTACGTTAAATGACCTTTATTTTAAGACCACCTGCACTATAGGACCACATTTTCTTGGTCCCATGGGTGGTCTTAAAATAGAGGAACGTGTATTTGCACCATAAACGAAAAGTCTGACTATACAATGTTACTGATATCTGGGCATTCATCACACACCTGGGTTTGAAAGGTCGGAGGTTCAAAAAGACCAACCCCATATATCAAATTAATCTTGCAAGCAAATTTTGCATTCACATATACATTGTAACTATTCAAGATGTTCAAGCAGAAATGTCTGCAGCACCTGGAAGGTACATGTACATGTATCTTGTACTAAGTCATATAGTATACAGACATGTAGATGCCTGAATGTATTTCTCGATAGGTGAAAGTCAGTAAGTAAAACCAATAATTACCTTATGGTTCATCTTTCGCTCCTCCGTTGGTGGTGACCCTTGGAATTTAGCGTGTACAGCAGTGTTTGGTGTGGCCATGTTGAAGCAAGCTTTCCTAGTGCTGTCACTGTGTCAAGAAGGAAGGCTGGTCAGTACCAGTGCTACATATACTAATATCTGCAAAAGACCAGCATAAACATGATCAAAAATAGTGTACGATGATACTGCTTAGGCTTACAAACATTGCTGAATCATACGTTTTCCTAGGGATTAATTAGAAAAGATGACAGGACGACAGGACTAACGGAAGGGAAGGGACTGTCCACATCATGGCATCTGGACCATGTGGACAGTCCCCTCCTTCAGTTCAGTATGCTCAATACACTGCAATACGCACTAGTACATGTACAACTGACATAGTATGTCATGCTCATGCTGCAGTGTTCACTAAGAGTCAAAAAACCCACAAAAATCATACATTATTCTCACCAGCATTTTCAGTTTTACAGCACATTATCACTATCAACATGATCAAATGTTCTCATGGTTCTTACCTGAGAATAAGGTGGTCCCTGCAATTTAAGACCCCTCAGTTTAACAGTTCCCCTCGTTTTAAGACCGGCCATCAGTGACACCACTCTTACATTTTCAATACCAGTGTAAATAGTTTCTTCATTTTAAGACCATGTTCAATTTAAGACTGTATTTTTCTGGCTGAATGGTTGGTCTTAAAATGCAGGGACCACTATACCATGTCAACAAACCACATGAACCACATGAACCAGGAAGAGGCCAATCTTGACTCACTCACACCCGCAGCAAAATGAACTCTTATCACAAATCAATCCATCCCACGGCAGGTACTACTTACCGGGTACACATATCATTATATCACACAATCATAGCCAATATATAGCTACACATGACATTTTGAGTGGGATAACTTGCCTGCAGATACACTAGCCGATACAAAAGTCTGGTGCTAACTGGCAGTGTGTAAAGTTTCCAGCTGTTTGATGACCTATGCCCAGGAGTGGAGTGGTAAAGTATCTCTATTATATTAACCAGAAGTTCTCTAGGCCAGCTGGCTGTCAATGAGACGATAGCTAGTGCTGCCAGCTCTATTGCTGCCTGCTGCCTGTTGTCACCTCAATGAAGGAACAGCTGCATGCCACCACAATAGTGGACTTTCTCAAAAAAGACAATGATTGTTAATTTGTTTACTGCACTTATGTTTGTATCGTATAGTTTTAAGACTTTTTTTAGAAACTGACCCAAAGTACAATGGTGGCTAACATGGTTAACATAAGTGACAAGGCTAGGTCATAGTAACCCTGAAACGTGGCTTTTTCTCACTGGGCAGACCAGGCGACATGTTGGTCCTGCATTTAGCATGCTTAAGGATAATTACATGTAAGTTCACACTGCATGCTACGTAATCTCCTCATCCATGTTATTTGAATAGCGATTAAACATGTTAAAGGAACACACCGCCCTAAAGTTTGCATTAACATTTACATTTGTATCATATACATATATACATTATCATATACATATATACATGATGTATATATACATCATGTACATGTATATATGTACATGATGTATATATACATCATGATGTATATATACATCATGTATATATGTATATGATACAAATGCCTTTTCACAACCATTGTGGTTTCTGTATACAATGCATGTTTAACATTGGTGGTATCCTCCCCTCCAAAAACATGGGGATAAAATCACATTGTACAATTCCATGAAGTGGTAGCTGTGATTTATGTTACAGTAAATGGTATACACATGCAAGTATACCTTTTATGAACAATGATGAAGACATCAGTTACCGTCTTAAGGACAAACACAAGTCAGTCATTTAGTAAGCATGGTAATTTATGGACTGTCTGGATGATCTGCAGGCTGTTGTGCATTGGTACACAATCATGTACAATAAGACTTGAACCAAAATATCATACTACTTAATATTCTGTTATTAAACTTACTATGGACAGTGATGGTGGACACGATGATAAGTGACAATTCCGGTTAATAGCTGTATTATGCAAAACTTGGCAGCGGTACACGTTGGGGCCACTGTGTGAGCCATAATACATTACCAGACGCTTTATGTAAACTTGGCTAATTTAAATGTAATTGACATGAAAAGGGGTTGTCACGAATCTCACTACACAATATTTTTATAAAGAATATGGTACATGTGGTACACATGTACATGTACATAGCCCCAGTGTAATCACGTCATAATCATGACGTACATGTACATGTATGAACCATGCAAGTCATGCTCTCTATGCTTTTCTTAATTATGTTGGACTGGGTGAATCACCTCTGAAAGTCTCACGCTGCCGTCACGATTCAGCGCACATGCTATACACTTGCAAGTTTGCTTCGTAGTTCAAATCAACAATGTCCAAGATGTTGTATCTGGTAGATTCAAGCTGTAATATCTGAATGTACAATATACTGTAAAAAAACATGGGCTATATTTTACATTGTTTTGTGTTCTGAATTCTCGAATTACACTCAGTCACAAAACTTATGGCCATAAATTTATCCTTTCGGTCCATATAAACATGTCTCAGCTGTGTATAATTATGATAATCATGATACGTTTGTGATACGATTGAAAATTGGGATGAAGTGCCAACACCCAAAGATTTATCTCTGACAACAAAGTGCCACATTTTCTAATTTATGAAGAAAAGGGCCAGGACATTAAAGCCTTTTGCAGTGTACATTGTCATTGATATATTCAGATATTACAGCTTGAATCTACCAGATACAACATCTTTATAACATCTTTATGCCGCGGTTTAAACCACGGCATAAACCGGTAGTGGCATAAAATGCCAACCCTGGTCTGGCATAAACTATTTAAGCCGGCTTAAATGCCAACCCTGACTGTACATTGTACGTGTAGTGACAAATCTGACAGAAAGCCAGGTGGTAGGTAAGCTGACTGATGACGTACATGTACAGGTCAGGTATGTATTCCCCCAAACAAGTGACGTTTCACGTACCATGGTTATAATTGTATACCTTAACACGTATGTACAATGTAGCATGTACAAAGAGCAAAGAAGTTTTGTCAAACACAGAAATATAATACTTGTTTTGTATCTGAATGCATTTAACATGTTTAAGCTGTTAAACATGTCAAATCTTGCTGTAAAAAGTATTACATTCGGTATGTACATTGGCAGTTGTGCTTGGCACTCGGTTAAAAAATAATTGTACTTGAGCATGCTAACTACCCGGGCTAACTAACATCATGTACAATACAAAAGTAACTGAAAATTCAAAAACTTCACAGGGCTCACAGAATACTTAACCAAACAGTGCTAAAATTAAATGTCTTCTGCATTAGGAAATACTCCTTGACTGTTTTCACCATGCACAACATTGCAACACGCATGTCTCATTGTGTCTCAGATGTATGATAACGTGGTGTTACATTAATTGTAACACCACGTCATACATCAGCTTTTCTTACATTTATGTCAGAAATGAACAATTTACTTTGTAGCACGTACGCTCTTAGTACTTTTCAAGAAGAGAATGTTCTTAATCTTCTTAAAATTCTTAACATAATTACCAGTACCATGATTACTACTACCTCATATCCTAACCATCATATCGTTTACCACCAGTTTCTGTAAAAATCTTACGCCCACTAGTGATCTTAAGCATGGAAATGACAATCATTGTCAAGGAGATTAGTGCACTTTAAGTTCATTTCTGCATGCTCTAGATTTACAAATTTTCCAGAAAACACCCCCGGGAGACATTTGCACTTTGTGCTGGTCTTTTTTATAGGTTAGGAGATCTATAGTTAGTGGTTGTGCAGAGCACCTGATGGCCAATGCCACAAGACATACTAGTATCCCTACTAACATGACTAATACCCTGGTAGGTGAATTTTGCTGTTGGAAGTTTCCAAGAATATGTCCATCTTACTCCTCCCACAGGTTCTGTTGGATACTATATTCCGAGTTTGTTGCATTACATTTTTAAACATTCATTAAGGTTAATAAGGTTTGGAAACTATCCCCCACACTCCCCAACTTCTGATAATTCTGACCTCAAAGCAACTGAAAAGTTAGATGATTGCCCAAGGTATATTGTACATGTACCGGTACCTGGCTAGAAAGCCAGTGACCCAGGCACATGTACGTGTATCATGGATATTGTGAAGGTAATTTGAGCCACCGATGCTGGGCACCACTGCATCACCTCAATTTCTGCGTGATTATATGTGTGTCAAGAATTCATTGCATGTCACATCTAATTTTCCATCAGAGACTCAGAGTACATGTTGTAGGTCGGCATTCACTAAACATGCATGTATATTTTACATGCAGCATTTTATATTTCGAAACAAGTAACTAAGTAAGTATTTTTCCACCTTAGACATGTTAGAGAGAATATCAATAAATTTTCTATGACTTTGTCTTGGTACAAAGACATATGATGCAGCTAAAAACCAAGACTGCGCCTGACTGACGTTTCAATATATGCTGTCCCTGCAATCTGAAAAAGAGGCATACCGGTATTGACTGCAGTAAATAAAGGCATAGTGCAACCATGCCACAAGCAGCTAATTCAAAGTTCAATCACTCGGTGGCACCACCCAGCAGAGAGCAGGAAGTTGCATACGCTCAGCCTGGTGCTAAGGGACCTGTTATGCCTACAGCATGAAGTGGCTTGACCATGTTGACAGCACGCATAAATTGGAGTGGGTTTCCTCATCTGGGCTACACAAGCAGGGGACTCACAGTTGCGCTCTAGAAACAACATTGGTAAATCCAATAGCAGCTACAGAACCAGGTTAACAAATTGAAGGCAACATCGGTGTACCTAATCACCGAGAACAACTGAGAACCACCAAGATACACAGAGAACAGCCGAGAAACACCGACAATAACACTATATAACAGTATGAGAGAACAGCCAAGAAACACCAACAATAACACTATAGCAGTATGATACGTGACATATGAAGTGCTTTTCGAATGAAAACACATCTTGTGAAAAGCTGGGGAGGGAGAAACATGAGAAAACTTTGCACATTTTCGAACACAAATGCCGCATAAATTGTGAAGTTACAAATTTTAATATAATGTTAATCTGAACATATGCAGTAGCCTAGGATTGTCAGCACTCAGATGTGTATTTAATCTAATTTACAATACAGAGTGATTATGTTAAAGACAAAATACATGAAAAAAGCCTAATTAAACTGACATGCAAGAAAGGGGGAAAAAAACCCACAGCATCCCGCTTACTAGTACATGCATAGAGCATTCCTTAATTGTGAGTCGTGGATTACAATCCACATCTCCGCAAAGCTTCCACTACACAATAGCACAGGTGGAGTTTTGTTCTCGGTCATTTCATGCTTGTTGTTCTCTTCTCGGTGTTTAGACACACACGGCAGCATGACTATGGCCTGGACTTCCTCCCGCTTGTGACCAGCCAGGGACAGGAGAACCAGTCAGTAAGAGGTATAAACACATAAAAGACACGGTGGACCAGTCTGCCACAATGGCATATATTGGTATGAATGGCTACAACCGTAAAATGACTCGACCTTCCAGTTCAGACCAGTGGTGAATACAGGTCAACCATGGGTGTTCTCCACATATCGAAGAGTTGGTGGGCTGATAATGCCCATCCTGAGAGATCACTCCCCAAGGGTACAGTGCGCATTTGTGGTCACATCTTTAAAGTACTATAATTTTTAAAATTTGGCATATCATTAAAATATAACAGCCTATATCCCCCCCTCCCCAATTACCATATTTTTTCATAAATTTTGCATGGTTTGGGTGAACCTGAATTGTGAGAGAAGTAGCCTTTTGAAAATCGTTAACAGCGACCCAAAAAGAGCACTAAATGCATGAAAAAAGAAAAAAAAGAAACCTGATGCACCGCACATGTCAAAAGGAGCCGACATTTTCCGAACGGCAAGCCTGGGATTGCAACAGACTTGGTCAACTTGGACTTGGTTTTTACTCTGCACACATCGGATGATTCTGTCGAGGAGTTATGAATTAAATGACTTGTTTTGGCATACGTAAAATGATCTGAGTGATTCATCACGTACCCATCCCAGACTGAGCCAGCCACGCCATATGCTGAACAGTTTTTGCTGCACTGTACATGCTGTCATGCTGCTGCATAACTACAGCATCTGCGATTGATACACTAATTCGCGGCGAAGTTCGAGTTTTTGCGTGTAAATACCCTGGTTTTTTTTCAGTTTTGCATACATGAGTATACTAGTAAGGCCACACCAATTTGATTCCTAGTTCGATGAATTTCTTCCTTCAAAAAAAGATGGGAGGGGGCAAAATTTTATTTTTTATTTTTTTAGGAATAAAAATAGTTCGATGGATTTTCATATTATGAATTTGAGAGGCGAGTAAAATTTTTTTTTCTTTAAACAGAAAATTGTTCGATGGACTCAGGTGCTAAAATACCGAGGCAGGATTTTTTTTTTTGAGCGATAACTATAAAAGCGTGAGGCAATTTTTTTTCAGTAAAAACTGTAATACAAAGTACCATCTCTCGCAGAGGGTTTTATAGTAATTAGTAAGTAAGTAAGTAAGTAAGTAAGTAAATAAGTAAG
>JAAUYG010212463.1_pt1 | contig 14392 bp, 6 predicted proteins | sample 7278091 | NCBI WGS metagenome assembly JAAUYG01 (sample SAMN14350201, study PRJNA611818) | marine sediment metagenome | isolation source: surface marine sediment (0.6m) | place: French Polynesia: Moorea | collected 2018-08
CATAATAGTGGGGGCCCACCGGGGGGCCCGGGGGGCCCCGCCGGGGCCCCGGGGGGGCCCCCCGCCCCCCCCCCCCCCCCCCCCCCCCCCGGGGGGGGGGGGGGGAAACCCGTCAGCACACAGTGAGCCGGGCTACAGCTGGGGTCAGCTGACCAGGGCGGGGTCATGGGAACCGCTCCCAGAGTGAGGTCAGGGTGTCACATTCCATCACGTCCTATAGTCTCAGTGTCGGTACAGTTTCACTTCCCATTGTTCGGACAGGTTGGGTATTCCCGATAAGGGAGAGAATGCAAGGTATGCCGATGGAGACCTGCCATATGCCGTGCTGCAGTAAATAGAGAGGGATCCAATATAAAGGAAAATTATATTTAACTTTATTGTAGCGTTCGTTTCATCTGTCACCTTGCGCCCTACGTCTCATGTTTATCTGTAGCATTGCAGCCTGCATCAGGGGCAGCTGCTGGAGGGTGAAATACCGCTCCACCCCCGACATGCACATTGTCAGAATGGGCGAGGAAAATCCGTCTGAGATTTAGCCATTTTCGCCGGAGCTGCGTGGCCGCGGCCGTGGGATGCAGATGGGCGATAATTGGATAATGTCTGTGTAAATCAGCCCTTATAGCAGTGCAGTAAATCAGGGGCCTTCTGTTGCCTGTTTAGGTATAGGCGGACTGGCACGGAATGTTATTCGCACCAACAACGAATGTCATGTGCCATGTAGCGTAACACAGCTACACCTTGTGCTCTGAGGAGGAGGTGGAGGAGGAGGAGGATTATTACTAAATTTATTTTAGTATCCATATTCACATTTCAGTGCATGAAGCAAGTGTGAATATGAAAGTTACTTGGGGTCCTGTAAACTACACCGGTTCGTGAAAATAGTTAGTTATTTGTATAGAACAGTCCCATGGAATGTTGTAGAAATGATCGATCTCGATCCGGCTGTGGATTAGAGTTTTAACTCTACCAACGCCACGTACTTGCACACATTCCCCATGCATACTCGATAGTTCAGGCAACGTGTTTGAGCACGCAAGAATTAATCCGCCACCCACGGCCAACTGCTGTGGCATTGTCTGGCCGCGCAATCCAGCGAGCGCCCCCTGCCGGGCTGATAGTGTTTACAGCACGTGCCATCGGAGGAAGTGGGAGGTTTTGGCGCGTCAAGCGTTTATTTTCCCGCCACAAGGAAGACTGGATCTGCACGGAATAAACCATGGCCGCACCGACCTCCCGTGTAACCCACTGCAGGTCGGGTTTGGTCGCTTTCAACGCTTTGAGTTGAACGCCAAATATTTCTGTGAGGATTTTATCAGAAGGTTCCTCTGCCATTCTGTACCTGTACGCCAATTTGGGCCCTGGTCGGTGATGGAGGCAGTCTCCCAGGCAGTCTCCCAGTCAGCCACGACCCTCTAACAGCTCTCAACGCCAACTCCTCACGGATGGGTTGTGAGGTTGAAACTCATTTACGTTCTGTGATGAAAATCTTTCCCATGCGAGTGACGATGACGTCACAGTTACTCTCGTCTGAGCACCGGCTCAAATTCTATTGTGGAATTGCTCCACGACGATCTTTGATGAATATTCATTAATGATAATTATATCAGCGTGGAAGGTGGTGGGCGCCGGTTATCAGCATCTCATCTCATCACCGACTCCTCCCCCCATATAATCAGGGGACATCGCTCGCCCGGTGATTTGCATGACAATGGCGGCCGTTGACCAAGCGCAATATCATTGCCCCTAATTGGCGTGTAGCCTAGCCCCGGGCCTTTATATACCAACAGCCGGAAGTAGCCGCCAGGGTAAAATTGATTTAGAAGCTATATGGGTTGCGTTCGCATTCAGTGGAATCGCGAGAGCGTGTTCTGGGTGTTAACGCTGTGGCCAGAGGTCAGGAGTCACTGTGACGTCTTAATATATAGACTAGGGGCCTACAGCAAAGCTGAAGGGGGGGAGGGGGAGTTATAGGGTTTGAACAACGCTGGAAAATCAAGTGTTGAGAAGACATTTTGTAAACACTTTCCATATTTGTATAAACGCCAAAATCGTTCTGGACAGATCGATGGATGTCACACAGTGATGCGTCATCAGAACTATCCAGAACAAACCGTATAGTCACGAAGTATTACTCTGATACCAACACAGACCAGATCAGGCGGTCGACTGATTAAATATTTGTATTGAAGCAGCCTGTGCTGTTTGTGATTTTCAGGATGAGCGGGCCACTCCGTGTGCGTGTGAACGAGCTGAATCCCCACCTTGTGTGTGTGCTGTGTGGGGGGTACTACATCGACGCCACCACCATCATAGAGTGCTTCCATTCCTGTAAGTACGGGGGACAGAGTAAAGATAGGCCACTTCCTTCATTAGGCGGTATATATAGAGAAACTCAGGTTCAGTGTGGAAAACTGTATAAATATAAGTGGTAGGGCAGAACTTAATTGGACTGTACTGGCCTCAATTAACACTAAGTACTAGGTATGCTAGATTACTTGAGTTCTACCCTATCCTAGCCTGTAACTTGATTAGTTGGAATTGTTCCTCTGTAAACCGTAGAGTATGGCCTGAAGATTCTCTACATGCAGAGACAAGTAGATGACGCTCTGGCCAATCAGCAGGTCGCTAATTGGATGTTTTGCTGGGTAAATCAATACTTCCTCGGGCTATGACGAGGAAAACGGGTGACGTTCCAGCAGTGTGACAGCTCAGTCCCCCACCGTCGTCCGTGAAGGGGGGGCGGGTGCTGATCGGCCTCTGATAGCACGTCTGCCTGAGCACGAGCACGTGCCGCTGCCTGATTGCGGCCAGCCCGGCTATTATCTTCCCTTGGGCTCCGGTTACCGGGGTAGAATGGAGGCGGGCCCCGCCTTTGTGTAAAGGAACACTGCAGGTGCTTTTAACACCTGTCACTGGCCGACTGAAATTGCTGCCCTGTCCAATAGGCACGATGTCGGCGCTGTGAGACTGCCCCACGCACTGCTAGGACTGTGCCGGTATGTTGGCGCTGAGGCGTTGCGATCTCAGGGATACTATACAGTGACGACCTGACCGCTGCCTGTATACTAACTCGTTCGTTTGTTTGTTTGTTTGCAGTTTGTCGGACCTGTATCGTTCGGTATTTGGAGAGTAGCAAATTCTGTCCAATTTGCGATGTCCAAGTTCACAAGACGCGGCCCCTGCTCAACATCAGGTACTGGAGGCCGTATTGGCAACGGCGGCCCGTACTCTGAGGTCTCCGTTGTGTTTAAGGGACATGTTATGACGCTTGGGGTATCTGTGCCGTTTATGGAGGACCATGTATCAATAAAAATATAGTGTTTTGCATTAATAGTGTAAGTGCTGGCAGGCTATTTTCGCGTAAACTATATTTGTGCCACTGCTAATATTACTAGCAATGATACGATTATAAGTGATGCCACGATTGTGTTAACCTTGAATATGCACATCATAGTTTGTTAGGTGCACTGTTTTAGTGAGTAGCAAAGATTGTAAAGATGCGTGCGTTAAAGATTAAAGTGCTGTCGTTTTCAGACCAGATCGGACGCTGCAGGATCTGGTATATAAACTGGTGCCTGGGCTCTTCACAAGTGAGTAGCCACATGCAAGAAATGATTCCAACTTTTATATCTTACAGCTTTTAGCCAAAAAAGTCGAGCTGTGGATTCCCCTTCACCCTTGTACAACAATGTGTACACAATGTGTTATAAATTCTGCTGCAAGACCGAACATTACGCACAATATTGAATGTTAAAGTCAAGAACGAGTAAGTAAATTATAAATGATCTTTTAGACACACTTATATGAAAAGATGCGATAGGGCGTCCTGTTATCAACCCAATAGGGCGTCCTGTTACCAAGCCAACGGAATGTTAACTATGTCTAGTCAAGGAAGAAGAGTAGCAGTCTGTATATAACCTCTTTGTTAATAGCTTTAATTGTTTATTCATGTACATCCGTATGTAGTTTTAGTTAGCCCGTCATTTTCAATAAAGATTGATTGAGTAGCTATTCAGGCCAACCCCCATAAATTATTAGGGTAGCCCCACACTGTACTCACATAAGGTCATATTGGATGTAAACCCCGACCTGTCAGATTGCTACCAATTTCGTTGTCCGTTCCAGGAGAGATGAAAAGCCGGCGAGATTTTTATCTGCAGCAGGTGACATCTGGTAAGTATGGTATTAAAGTAAAACACATAAAATTAATTGTCGTTTCGATCTCTGTTGTCGGGGAGTCAATGAGGCAGAAAGCTAACAGTATCCACTCGGGTTATTTTGCCTGCAGGCAGCCGAGATGACGTGAGCGAGGCAGACGATGACGACGATGAGTCTGACAGTAGCTGGGGCAGCCAGCCCCCGGGCCCGCCCCGGCCTAGGCTACAGACAGTGGAGGCTGAACAGATCAGTGTGGCATTGGAGTTCAGCCCAGAGTGAGTAGAGCTCGGGAGCGCAGTTTGCGGGCAGCGTGGCCTTTCCACCGCCTTTGCAACGTTCCGCAAACACAATAATTCCTCCCTGGCTGCCTCTTCGCCCTTCCCATTAAGCTTTAATAGAAAGACTGTTAGAAAAATAACAGGGTTAAATCAAGCGTGTATAGATGCTATCCGGTGCCTAGCAACTCGCCGGGGGTCCACCTCGTGGCTAGGCAGCCAGGTCTTCCACCCAACTGATTGCCTGGTGGAGTCCTGACAGTTATTTTGGTGCAGAAGAACTTCTAATGTGCCGTTTATGTGCATTCAGGCTGCCCGCTAAATAGTCTTTCAAAATTATAGAAGAGGGGTAAGATAACTTGAGCTAATTGGGTGTCCAGATTTCGGTGGGGGATTTTCAATTGTCATTCCGTTTTCTATAATGGGTACTATGGGTTATAAACGTGTGTTTTACTGTTGTATACCAGTTCTGCAAGTTGAGCCCATTGTGTCTTTGCAGTGGAAAACCAGTGGTCCACAAGAATATCAGCAAAAACAGCGATTCGGTTAGTATGCATTCGGATAGCATGCCAGCAAAGCAGATTCCTGCAGAAAAACATTACATCATTTGGGGTTACTGAACCTATATTATCGAATATTGTTCCTTAGAGAGAAATGGATGCAAGCGATAATGAACTCCGGGAATGAACTTCATAAAAGAATGGAGAAAGCTGTGTTGTTAGAGACTTTGACATTATAGTTACCACTTCCACTCTCGCAGACATTACTTGTACAGTTTAGGTCTGCAGGGAGGAATGGGTGTCAAATAGAAGAAACATGTAACCGTGACCACCTCTGCTACTAATACCAAAGCGAAAATTACTAACGTTATAGTTGCTAAAATTACTTAGGCTATAGTTGCTGCTACAGAAAATACTACTATATAACTGCTATTCACGCAAATAATTTCTCTCTCTCTCTCTCTCGTTCGTTCATGTACAGTCCCTCACATACACAGTGGACATATAGTGTAGTATGTTCTGCTTTCCAGCTGATGGAGAAGCGATACCTTCTCTGCCCTGCAGTATTTACCGTCAGACTGCTGAAGAAATTCATCAGGATGAAATTTGATCTTGGTCCAAGACTCTATGTACGTATCCCTAGGCGAATTGACCACTACTGTCTTGTAGCGTTCCTTCTGTTATTTATACTTTGCTTTTAGCAAGACTAAGACCTAACAGTTAACGAATTGTGTTGTGTTGTCTCCTGTCTAGTTACCACACAGACACATAGCCCTGTGTCATAGAAACCTAGTAATCTCCAGACCCAGTCCAGTAACCAAGTGTGTCATATTTCAGATTGAAATATTCTACGCGGAGGAACCTCTCAGTGATCAGCACACCTTACTGGAGATCACTTACATCTATACATGGAAGAGGGTAAGTTTTTGCTAACAGTAATAGCATCACGAAATAGCCTGGTGCTTATAACTTCAGTAGTTGCCATTCTGTAACTAATGTGAGTGGTTACTGACAGTGATACTAACTTTACAAAGGCCACTAAAGCGAAAATTACTAACTTTACAAAGGCCACTAAGCCACTATGTTACTTACCTAGTAATAGTTCCCCAATACTTTCTGTAATATTCCTCCCGACTCGTGGAAGGCCGTTTGTTCCCCATCTCTACATTGCCTGTTGGCTGTGTTTATTTGCAGACTGGACCATTGAGATTATACTACTGTATATTCCAATCAGCACCGAGGAGGAAGCGAGTTGCCAGTATTGGCCTTACTCAGATCAGGGGGGCTGAGAGTTCGCATCAGACTACTACCGAACCAACGACAAGTCAGATAGAAAAACTGCCAGAACTTTTTCCAGAGGAAGGCGCTCGAAAAAATGACACACGAAAATCCTCAAAAAAGGAGTCTCGTCAAACGTGTGATGATCATGCGGCTTCTGATAATCGTGAAGCTTCTACCAGTCAAAGGTCAGATGATCATAGCGGTTCTACGAGTCAAAGATCTGATGATCGCGCAGGTTCTGCTGCTAAACGCTGTGATGATCCTGCAGGTTCTACCAGTTCACAGCACACACAGTCTGCATCAGATCCAGCACCCGAGCCACAACTGCCTGAAGACCCAGTGTGCAAGATGGAATGTGTGGAACCTGTGACCTCCAAAAAGAAAAAGCGCAAGAAGAGTAAAGCGAAACGTCCCAGCCCTCTTTCTTCTGTGGAGTACAGTGGTAGTGGAAAGAAGCGGCGAAGCAGTGGGAGCAGCAGTGACACCATTCCATTCTGTGGCCCATTGGACATAGAAGATGTGGAAAGTGCTGGGGAACTCCCACAGGATCCTCAGGAAGGACATACCACACCTGCAAGCTCGCATAGTACCAGTAGCGGTTCTAACGGGTGCAAGATTAGTACCTCCTCGTCAGGCAAAAGTATTGTGGTGTCTATTCCAAAGCACTTGATTGGGAGTAGTGCAGACATGGAGAAAAAGGTGTCCAAAAAAAGCCACAAGCATCGGCACCATCCCAAAGCACGAAAACACAAGCGCTCAAGTGAGAAAAAACACAAACGTAGTTCAAAGAAGCGCCGGGACAAAGAAAGTGGCGGTGAGTGTTCCAACGTTGCGGATCATGACGAAGCAAAGGACTTGGCAGTGGGTGAACTCTCAGTCCCGCATATTGAAGAGCAAGGTGGTTGTAGTTCCGCATTACATCAGACTGTTTATCGTGACAAGAAACTGTGTGGCACTGAAACAGATCTCAAGTCCAGGGGTAGCAGCGACCTGGAGGAAGTTAACTCCAACGACGCCCTGGTGAGCAGAGCCACTCTGTCTTCTGAAGTAGATGACAGGACAGAAAAAGACTCACCCACACATATTACTGAAGGATCTCCAGAGAGTAGTAAACAACAAGTCACAAGTATTGGTGACGGATCTCCAAAGTCTACCAGCACAACTGTGGATTGCGTGAACGAAGAATGCAAGACCAAGAGCACAATGCCTGTAAATGGGAGAAATTATCTTGGGAGCGGTACGAGTACATTGCATGCTAGTGAAAGCATTCCCACATTGAAGCGTGGTAAAGTATCCAAGGAATGCCAAATGACAGTCGAAAGCAAGACTAGAAGAAGATCTACCAGCGATGCACACAAGAACTCTGCAACAAGTAAGGGGCCACAAAAACGGCGTAGTACAGAGGATCACTGTGTCACTGATATCGCAAAAGCCCATAAGCCGTCATTCTTCGACCAGTTTACAAACTATCTACAGAAACAAAAGGAAATAGAAAAAAGCCCTGGGTCTATGGGATTCAGAGATAAAAATGTTTCAGTTTTAAATGCAAGTCCCAAGAATGCCAATAAACCACTTTCGCAACCCAATACTTCTGGGCAGAGTGACACGGAGCTGGGAGATTCCATCATCCCAAGTGCTGCCAAACCCAAGGAAGGGTCTTGCCGAATACCCATCACAGCCAAGGTGCCACCTGCGTTGGACAGCAACGTAACTTTCGCCACTGCCAGGCCACATGCGACAAGCAGTAAAGGATCTACATTGACGGACAAAGAGAAAGCATTCCAAAAGGCAGGTAGAGTGAACAGACTTCTAGATCAACTTTCCAAGAAGAAGAAACGTCAAGTAGAACGTGAAGCAGGTTCTAGTCAAAAGCATAGTTGTGAACCTTCGCAACCTACTGACACTCTGCTTTCTGACGACCCTCCAGGAACAACTTCAGCAGTACCAGTGAAGGTGGACACAGAGGACAACAGGGTCAGGAATGGCGACCAAGAAGCTGGGGTGGCTGGACTATCAGACCTGAATGATCATGAAGTAATCTCAATTCATATAACTAATGAGCCCGACACGAAAAGTCCTGTTGGTGATGACAGAGGAGTGTCACCATCAGAGACCTGTACAGGACCTTTAAATCGTACTACTGCTGCATCTGACAAGGAAATAGAGAGTGTTGTTGTCTCCACGGAAGCACCCGTTGCCCCCACAACTGTGCAAAACCCTTCCATTGGTACATTTCAGTCTCCAGTGAAGGTGAAAGACTTCCTCGCGGTACGACGGTGCTCTGATACATCTAATGATATGAAGAAAGGGTCACAGCAGTTTCTGGTACCCAAGAACATTTTAGGGCCTACTTTGATGCCCGGCACTCATGTCTTAAAGGGAGAGGCATTGAGCAGTGGAATAACGATCCTGAAACCTATGTCGTCATCCCCACCCAAGGAGTCTGAAGTAAATGTTGCACCGCCCAGAAAGTTCTTCAAACACCCAAGGCAACAGCCAGGACTTCCATTGTCCAAGCAAGAGAAGAAAGGAAATGTCAAGACTTTGTCCACAACCCACAGGAGCACAGGAAGGTACGCCGGGTCTAAGACTGGCCAGTTGTCTGGTAAAAGAAGCCCAACAAAATGCCTAGAGTCTGGTACAGCCACAAAATCCCCCAGTCTGGGAGCTCACGGGCTGAACTTGACAGCAACTGGAAATGAGGATGGTAGGAACATGAAGGAAAAGGCATGTGAAGCCGCCTCTATATACACATATCCCGTATCTGTGGATGAACCAGATAGCAACTCCAAACCGCGTCAAGAGTCTAAGAGCAGCAATTCCGTTTCTAAAATGCAAAATGGTGGAGACCAAGGCTCCGACTCCACATCTTTGTCAGAAACAGTGGAACAAGACACAACAGCGAACATCCTTTCTCAGACTAACACAACTGACCTACCAGAGTCCACCAACCCAAAGCGAGAAGCTGATGGTGAATTGTTCAAAGAGAACAGGCGTGAACAGGCTTATAAACCGGTTGACATTTGCCAGGTGGAGGCCGACAGCAGTCCGTACAGAGTGAACCACTGTGAAGCACACGGCCATACCTGCAACCTCAATGGCAGCCTGTCTCCTGCACGGAGTCCCCAGAACAACAACATGCCATGCTCCTCTCTCTCCCCACGGGGTTTGAGCACTGGAGATAACACGTGTACTGAGTGTCATGCCTCGGCACCTTCGACCAGCCAGGAGACTCGCACAAGACCGAAGAAGATCGGAGACAAAACAGAAAGCAACCTGGATGAAGGTTCAACCTGTGCCTCTCAGACCTCGATTTTGTCAGGTGGCCAGCCTGGAATTACTGGTTAAGTGCTCTCTCCAGAAATATTGCTGCGTCAAACCAAATCCAGACCAAACCATGTGTCCCAGCATGCATCTGGAATCCATGGCCAAACGACACTGTACCCATGTTGACTGAAGTCCTATTTAAGAACTGGTAACCTGTTTAGAGGGGTGGTAGGGTGCAGTGAAGAGGCGTGGCTTACTTTTGGCTCTCTTCCAAACTGTTGCGCCCCCACAGTACTAGTCTTATGTGAGTGGCAGTGACGTTCCTAGAGGAAGTGTCTGAATCTCACTCTCATACACCTGCGGATATGTGTGACCGGTATCAGCGATGTTTATCCCGGGAACGTGTATAAAGACTGGCTGATGCCGTGTTTGCCAGGGTGGCCCCCACCCTACCTGGTGCTCAGAGACTGTATGCTGGGGGAGTTTGCTGCCAGATTAAGTCTGGGAGTAGTCTTCTTTTTGGGAACGTTTATACGCTGGTGCCCTAATGTCCTTCAAAATAGGATGCAAAAGAAAGTTATTCTAAATTAAATCTCACGCAAAAGTTCAGCTGTTGATTTTCCTCTGCTATACTTTCTGCCTTCTTGATGGCCGAGTTATCTTGTGAATTAGTGACACAGACTCACCGGAATATCCAGGACCGTCTGGTGGATGTACTAGTTGGCCGATCTCGTTCTATCCTGCATCAAAGATGTGTAATCAGGCTTCTTGGTCAAATGTGGTGGATGTTCTTGGTATATGCTATATTGAGAGGTTGTGTGGCCTTATGTGATTACGTAATTTATTCAGACATTTTAAATGGTATATACAAGAACAAGCGACTTTCCATGTGAATGACAAGTCTGGTACATCGCTACATGCAAGTTTCCAGTCTAAAGACCTATGTACTACCAAGTATTATAGATTTGGCTCTGGACTGGATCATGGCCAGTTGTGTCTGTTGTCAGTTTGAAGGGGTTGTATGTAGTATGTGTTATCTAGTCGAGTACCGAATGTCCAATATTACCAACTCATTCCCTTGTATAACCTTTCACTTGAACCACAGGTAACCACTCTTGCTTCAGTTTCATGTTGCAGCATGTACTATGCTTGTTGTCGATGGCTTTTATTTAATGTTTCTATAGTAGTTACCACGGGCAGGGAGAGCACTGTGTAATGTGTACAGGTATTCCAGGCCTAGTATTAGGCTAGGTGTGTTCTCCCGTCTGGGATCGTTGTGTTGCCGCTCATGTTTGTTCTGTGTTGACGCCCGCGTCTTCCCATTCCAGTCCCCTGTGCTGTTCTGTGTTCAGAAAGGTTCCTCGGGGTCTTTATTTATGTAACAGTGTTATGCCTGTCATGATATAGCAATTTTTGTTGTCTTGTTTCTTCACCAACTTTGTTAGTGGTATGCCTGTATTGGGATACGGATTGTGACAAACCTGTTTTGGCACATGGCCTGCTTGTATCCACATATACTAGAATGTATAGCACTGCAAATTCTGGGTAACTACAAGAAGAGCCTCGTGTCCATATCGTTCTTAACAATAGCTTTTGATGGGAACCCACCCTTCCCAGATGCATCGGACAAAAACTATTCAGCATAGTCATATTGTAAGGCATTCAGATTGAACCTAGTCCAGTACTTGTATATTGTCAAAAGCCTGCGTTTTGTGGGACTATCTTCAGATGGCCTGTAACAATGGTCGGTCCCGAATGAACTACCGTTCAGACGAGCACTAACAGCCACATAGCCCCGAATCAACTGCTGACTGTGAGACAATCAGTAACCGCAGTCGGCCTTGAATGTCATTATTAGCACACTGATCTACCTTTGGTGATTGAAGGACTATCTTATTTCACTAACAGAGTAGTCCCGCAACACCCGCGGGAGAATAGGTCCCTTAGATGGTTCAGAAGGTAGGCTTACGAGTGGTACTTGGAAACTACAGGATTCTGGAAAGGGTGGAGGACGTTTACTGATATAGTTAAACTGAAACCCCCATATTCTCACATTGCATACCTGAACTGCAGAACCCCACCCCCCTGCAGCCATAATCTCCTATATAGTTCCTCCTGGGCACAGTCACCGCTGTATCGAGACTGCACCAGTCACCACTTTGTACCAGTTACTAATTGATAGTGTCTGCACAAGTCCTTGCCCTGTAGAATTAATGTGTAACAGTCAATACTTCATAGAGCCTGTACCAATCATACAGTAGTGTCTATACCAGTCTGTAGAGTCTGTAAAGTACCAGTCACCCCTCTGTAGTGTTCATAGCAGTCGGCCTGGGGTAGTCTGTACCAGACACCACCTGGCTGTGTCTGGTGTCTGTGTCTGGTACAGCTGGTAGTGTCTATCAGACACAGCCAGGTGGTGTCTGTATCAGTCAGTATCTGGTAATGTCTGTACCAGACACAGCCAGGTGGTGTCTGTACCAGTCACTACCTGGCAGTCATTTTACCAGTCACACTACCAGGTAGTGTCTGTATCAGACACCACCAGTACCAATCACCCGCTGATATGTCTGTACCAGTCACTGCCAGGTCTGGCAGTCCTTGTACTAGTCACTGCCAGGTAGTGTCTGACAGTCACTGCCAGGTAGTGTCTGTATCAGACACTACCTGGCAGTGCCTAGTACTAGTCACTATCAAACACTACCAGTACCAATCACCCGCTGATAGTGTCTGTACCAGTCACTGCCTCAGTGGTAGTGTCACCAGTTAGGACTGAGCCAGTTCTAACCAGGCCGAAGTTGAAGTTTTAGGTCCATAAAATTCCTGCACAGTCGCTGCTTTGTAATGCCTGTACCAGCTCCAAAGTCCTTGCAAAGTTGCCTGTAATGAATCCGACTGCTACTATACACTGTTCCTCGGTTGCCTAGTATTGAGAATTTGAGATAGCCACAGTCTGGCATTCCTGCATGGAGAGGCATTACTGTCGCACTTTCATACAAACCGCCAAATCAGGACTTGGTGGATGATTTGTCACATGGTGCCCCGTCTAATATGCTTCCTGTCTGCTATAGAAGATTTCGTATTGTGGTGGCTGGGGGAGGATCCGCAGTGGCAGTGTGAGATCTTGTCATCGGTGATGAGTTCACCTTCTCCGTGAGTGCTTTTGCTGGCATTACATGTGGTTGTTATACAGCGTTGCTTGTATGTGTATATAGCATGTTTGATCCAATAAAAGCCGCGTGTTCTCCACACTCTACGGCCTTGGTGCATATACATTTCCAATGGATCCCTTGACGATCCTTATCCACTTTTGACTATGTCGCTGCATACGTCACAATTTGCCAAACATTGAATAAGGACCCTTGGCCGTCATGTGAGAGGCATTCATCTCGTTTTGTGAGTGCCATGCGTTCTCTCGTTCTCGCTCAGTCTTCGTGTATTTCCCGACGTCACGGCGACAAGTGTATCTCCCTGACAGTGAATGGACGCCACATTGTTAGTTGAGCATTGGTCAATCCTGGTATGATATACAATAGTACTGTGTACTAATGCTCCTTGTAATATAAAACCGAGGTTAAATGAAGTTTTATTCTATTCTATTCTACCCAGGATTGATCAATGCCGGTACAGCTGAAACCTATATGGCTACGTTCATGAACACGTTTGACAAGGTCATTTTGGAACAGAGCGAAATTGCGAAAATTTCGGCCTCATGGGCACATGAGGTATGCATATTGGTACATTTGTCAAGGTTATTGGGTGATTCGGTGGGCTTTTCTCAAAGTAAGGACCGTAACTTGGAAAGGGCTCATCGTAGGGCGAAACACTGAGCCAAAGAAAAAAAAAAAAAAACTGATATCGGATGGGGGTGGGGGGGGGGGGGGATGATGCACATGGGTAGTGCCTTTGACCTCAATTTGTCAAGGTCATTTGAGGGTCATTTGGTACGCTTGTCTGAAAATCATCCTCTAAACTTTGATTTGGTTGGTTGATTGATTGATTGGTAAACTTTATTTGGTAGAAAGATACATTCCTTTTTTTTAACTTCATTTGTAGAAGACCTGTCATCGCCATAATGATGTGTTCTACCTAGTTCTTCCAATAGCTAACTAATGTCTCTGACAGCACGGCTGAAACCAAAGCCGTCACCACCGCGTCTATAAGGGCTCCACATGGGTAAAAAAAGAAGTGTGACACAGCCACTTTAAAAGTTGTAGAATCTGACGTGAGCCTCGATAAAAACTGTAGAAAGTGACGTCAAAATCTTATAAACATTATAGAATCGACGTTGAAATTTTATAGAAAATGAAGATTGACATAAAAGTCTTATAAGATATAATTACATTACAAACATATATATAAAATATTTATAAAACGTGACGTGACGAAGTAAAATTCTTATAAAAAGTGACAGGACACAGAAAAGACAATAAAAAGTGACGTGTGACACAGCTTAAATTATTTGGACCCATGTAGAGCTCTTCTATAGCGCTGGGAGACGCCAACCAATCGATATCACTGAGGGTACCTCTTTCTAAAAATACAACGGTCTTTCCCCGCGGCCTATACTGTGTACTGTGACCAGGGTCTTTTCACAGTGTCTTTTCCTTTTGACGGGAATGCCGCTACTCCCACGAACAAAGTCGCTATATTTAACAGCTGTTCCCATCACCGGAAAAAGAAGCAATAATGGGTATTTGGCACCTGTGACAAAATTGCAACATGAGCTAGAATAGTCCGTTTCATTCGGAATATAAACTACCCCTGACCTTTACATTGTGTGGCTTCGTGCAATCATGAGCTGGAAGGGGGGGGGGGGGGGGGGGGCGCGTGTTTTTTTTAGGGTATAATACCCGGGGGGTTAATGTTGGGGAAATTTTACCCCGGGCAAATAAAGTAAAATAAAGCCAATAA
>JAAUYG010070285.1_pt1 | contig 14387 bp, 13 predicted proteins | sample 7278091 | NCBI WGS metagenome assembly JAAUYG01 (sample SAMN14350201, study PRJNA611818) | marine sediment metagenome | isolation source: surface marine sediment (0.6m) | place: French Polynesia: Moorea | collected 2018-08
CAGGCCTTGATCACGCAATGGGGCCATCATCTAAAGAAGACGGGTTGAAAAGTCACAGTAGTTTCAACTTTTGTTCCAAAGTAAGCAAATTCCTTACTATCCATATGGATTCTTGGAACCATGGGCAAACATCTTTCATAACTTTATTGCTAAAAATTTATTGCAAGGAAACTGCACAAAACGAGATTCTAACTCTCTGCTTCTCATAAATTTGGTACAAATATTGCCCAAAGTGGTAAAATATATTCCCAAAATATTCATGCACTCGTCTACACACACACCAAGTTTTCATGCATTCTGGTGGGTCACTATTACATATGAGCAGTAGCTAGTGTCATAACACTATATTCTTGATTTGTATTATGGCTTGGTGACTCTAAGTTGACAATTAGAAATCCTTTAATCATGTCAATGGGCTGTTTGTCTCCTGTTGCAAAATATAGGTCATATCATGTTGTACTGCCCTGATTTTATACTTTTCAGTCTGAGATATTTTTACTAGCCTACCTTTTAACTGTAGAACTTCTACCAGGGTGAAATCTGAATCCCCGCCCCAAAAAGACAAGAAAGTGCGTTAAACATGTTAAGCATAGTACAACAGGGCCCGTGTTCATAAATCATGCGTAGGTTAAGCAAGGTCTAAGTACTAAAAAGAATGTAGCCAAGAACAGGCTTACGAACAGGTATTAAGTATTACTAAACTATATTACTATATTAGTTTACTTAAAAATAGGTATTAAGTAAACTAATATATTAAATCATTCGTTGATAGTTGTCGGTTATGAACAGTTTATGCATGCAACTTTACTGTTCATTAGCCTGTTCTTAGCTACCTTACTGTTTATAAATATGGGCCCAGGTGATCGGTTAACTGCATTAAAAAATCCTTCCTCAGTTCACAGCTCTTAGGTAAGATGTATTAATACCACTCTTACATATATATGGGCAAACATATTTGACTGATGGATCTACATGTATATATGTATCGGTTCATATAATTTTAACAATTCAGAAAATACAGTATATGTTCAAGTTATTATATAATGAACCTAGGAATATGTCTGTAGACAGGGTACAATCAGTAATATGCTAATATCATGCACGAACAGTTTCAGGATCACAGTCAGAAAAACCACAGCTTGCTACTACAATAGTCTACTTAATAATTAGTTGTTCTTTTCCATTAACATTATCTGCATCCACCAGACATTTGGATACCACAGCAATGACATTTATTACAGGTCCATGCTCCAGAACCAACCCTGGCCCTGGGCTTCAGCTCCTGTCATGTCAAATCCTGCCGACGAGTCCTGGTCGCCCAGATCCTGGATCTTCTGTGCCACATCGGTCGCCTCCCGTATAGCCGAGGCGAGGTCGGCAGCAGTCAGGTCAAAGGATGCACTGTCCTCACACATCTTCTCCTGTACAGACAGAGGACAGATACTGCGTGACGGCTGTGACAGGGCAGTGACTTTGGCAAGTACAGTAGAACCTGTCTTGATAGACCACCCCACTGCCCATACAAACATGGCCTCTCAAGACAGGTGGTCTTGGTGACAGGTTCCATTACAATGACATGTAGGACCTTCTACCAGGAATATCTGGTCTTTCAAGACAGGTGGTCTTTCATGGCAGTGATCTCTCAAGACAGGTTCCACTGTACCTACGGCTTTTTAGCATTCCAGTCGCAAATTTTCACAGTGTGACAACCTGCATAAATCCCTATCGTTTACTGGGAAACCAAACACTGCCTAATACATGTACACAGGTAACTGAACTAGTCATATCTTCGCTGCAAGGTATACAACAGTCTAACAGTCTGGCACTAGAAGTGACATCTTAATACAGAGTCCCTCTAATTTACAACTCTCTATTCTAAAGACTACCCTTGATTATAAGACCGCTTGATTTGGTCCCAAGGCCAATTTTCTGTGTTAAATGAACTTTATTTTAAGACCACCTGCAATATAAGACCACATTTTCTTGGTCCCATGGGTGGTCTTAAAATAGAGTAAATATATCATTATCAACACAAAGCTGAATTTCCAATTTGGGACCTTTGCTGGTGAACATTTTGTAGAATAAAATAAGTAAGTAAGTAAGTAAGTAAGTAGGTGGGTGAGTGGGTGGGTAGGTAGGTAGGTAGGTAGGTAGGTAGGTAGGTAGGTGTAGGTAGGTAAGTAGGTAAGGAAGGAGGGAAGGAAGGAGGGAAGGAAGGAGGGAAGGAAGCAAGCAAGCAAGCAAGCAAAAATTTATTTAACGTCGGGTACAATGCAATACAAAGTTAACATTAGCCAAAAGCCTATTCTCTGGCATGAAGAATAAAGCCTGTTAAAATATGACAATAAACGCATTTTTAATAAGATAAACAAAACATCCACAGGATTATGATAATAATTGGAAATGAGACAGCGATTTATATTGCACTATGTATTTAAACAGCATTAGGGTAGGGTTTGTGTTTACTTTTCAAGAATAGGATTGTTGCAGATGCTCTAAATGGCCACTTAGTCATGAAATAAATGTACTATAAAGTATGCGCGTTGTATTACGCATTAACTGAGTGGCAATTTTGCGCATAGAAAATCGTTTAGTCCGTATGACAATTATTTTAAGTCTGTACCGGTTTCGGTATTGCAGTATTGCAGTATGCCTAATGATTCCAAATTGAACACGACTTTCGCTGAATAGGGCTAGGCTAATTACACAATATGTCAAATCTACTATCCAGTAAGCATAGGGGGCGTTCCGGTTGGCTGGCAGTTCACTTATTATAGGTCAGCATTGTGGAGCTTCAATGTAAATAGTAATAGCTTGCTTCAAGTTCCTGCAAACGACAACTTATCTTGCAAAAATGAACCACTCAGTTGCGGGAGACTACACGAGAGTTTTTTTTCTGATAATGCTTAAATGCAGTCCAACTCAAGTGTTACAAGATCCAACTGATTGAATATTGAAAGTAGGCAGGACTGACTCCTGCTCATAATAAACGCTAGCATTATTGGAGATTAGATAGTCATAATTATTTTCGTACCCGCTAATTCTGGGGTTTCGCTTTCGGGATCACGCTAATAATAAGTAATTTGTTCTCAACCAAGTCCTCGGCTGTGCATAATTGCTAATGGCATCCAAATGAGTAAAATGCTGACTAAATAACTTAGTAAGCTGGTGGTTACGACACAGGCCGCATCTTTATAATCATGTCATCTGGAAGTGTCTTAAAGGTGTCCCTCAATCTAACATATCCACAGATCCCCAGATGTGTCAGATCAAGATTCATGCTGACGTAAACATTTCTCAAAGTCACGAGATTTAAAACTGCGTCTAATTCGCAGCACATCGCTTCCACGGGTTTGGGCCATGGGTATGTTTGCCTGTTATTTCTGAATACATACCAGGTATCTTATACGCTGCAAAAATACTCCCCGTTGCTAAAATCATAACGATTTGAATATGATGATGATTAATGACGATCGGAGAAAAAGTCCATAATTACGTGGTAAAGTAACAATACATTCCATTTGACGCAGTAGGCAAAGTTAATAAATTGACACAAAATGTCAACGTTTATAGAACGAGTGGGGATTCTGTCTTCGTCTCGGCAGCAAATTGCAAATTTGATTAATTAAAAGCAATGAGATAGGGTGACATACAGGCTTTGCTTCAATATAGTCATGGACGACTAGCAACGATTCACATTTTACCATAGTTACACAAGCTGCTTATTTGGTATTTCTATGGAAAATTCCTGAATCTAACTCATATGTGTCTCCCTTTCACATACTTACATTAGACACACGTCAATCTCAGATTAATTTACTACATTAATATGTAAACCTTCGCTTAACGTAGCTACTCTGGAACCGCATGTAAACCTTCGCTTGGAGTACTTGCACTGGATGCACATGTAAACCCTAGCTGAGCGAAGTTATATACTTGATGCATATCTAAATCTTGGTTTCACATACTTAGACGTAATGCACATGTAAACCTTGGATTCACGGACTTACACTGGATGCACATGGGAACGTTAGCTAGGCTGAAAAACGAATGCAGGAGAGTATGATTGCTTCGCGGCACTAAACCATCCCAGTACCCTCTACCTGTATAATTTTATATTATTCAACGAACAGACATTTTAACGCAATAAAATATTTTCTACAATATATCGATGCCATTGAAAACACGGGAGTCACATATAGAGAGTAACACTGCATGCTTAGCTATGACACATATCTCATTATGCCTCATATCTTACCTGCTTGTATCTCCGAAGGAAAAGGACTATTGGGAATGCATTACCCTTGGACACAAAAGGGAAATGTAGCCAGTATCCCCTGTTCCATGTTTATGTCTTTCACAAATAATGAAGCCTGCATCTCAGTTTCACATTTAGTGTTCTAATTTATCAGTCATTTCAATTGTGCAGTTACCGACATCGAATGTTACACATTTATGTTCATTAACTATTTCGGAGACAGTACAAATGGTAATTGACCAAAACAAAGGCCAAGTACAAAACACAAAGCATACAGTAATACCTTCACAGATGGGTTTTAACGGAGATAGCAAGTACCACCTTGAGGTTGCTTTCGTAACAACGAAGACAAATAGCGAACCGAGACATAAAACTGGAATCACACCATAACTCACATAAATAACCGAAGCGAGGATATCATTATTGGAGAAAAATCTTAAAATCTGTCCATAACAATACAAAAACGTATCCCTGTGTGCTGTTAAAATCTTATTGATGGAAACAGCCAAAGTCAAAATCGATGCAGCTAGGAAAGCAAGCATGGCAATGACGGAGCTTTCTTCTTCTCGAACAATGTTGGTCCGTCGTATTAGCCTCCGTGTCTCAAAAGAAATGCGAACGTCTTGACGAGGATTGCTGTATGCCTTATGATCCTTAAGTATCGCGTGAGGCACATTCTTTTCCTGCAGACGTCTCAGGACGTTCTTCGCGCGAGTTGAGATATTCGATCTCTCCCAGTCATCCTTCTTTGGGTGCACTCTTTCCTCCGCCAGGAAGGCTGACTGGAGGATGTGGCTGCTGATGACGTCAGGTTCGTGTGTAGCACTCACTGACACCAGGTCTCGCAGATTCTGAAACGTATAGTTGAAACTCACTGCATGCACTGTAAGGCCAACCCGGATATAATACCACGTAGACACAACACCGCAGACAATAATTACACCCCAGTGGATAGTTTCTCGAAATATCTTAAGTTTAGAAAAGGACTTAAGCTCACTACTCACCTTGGCAACCATTGTCTTTCCTTTGCTTAAGATTACTAGTGAACTTTTCTAGTGGACTAGTGGATTTTTCCAGAAGCTGTCTGTAAGAATTAAGAGCACCAAACATTTAAGATCACTTTGGCTTCAACCATGGCTGGCTTACTTGCAGAATTGCAGAATGTGTGCCAGGTATGGGAGACCCTGACACTCAAAACTTAATTTCTTTTAAAATTGAAGAAGTTAGTCTTAAGACCGTCAGTGAAGTGTTTGATAAATAAATTATTCTTCAACAACACTCGATAAGTGAAGTAGAGCCACATAGTTTGTCAGTTCATTCATCCCAGTTTTTAAAGACCTTTCGACTGAACACAAGACCGATGTCTTGAGGTGCATTTCTCTTCTTCTCTCCTGGAAGAATTAGGTAAATAGGAAGCCCTAGAAACGGACAGAGATTAGGCCAGATTAAAACTCTGAAAGGTTGCGTAAAATTTTGCAAACAACATGCACTTTACATGTATGTCCTTTGTAACAGGGGGCACATTTGGGAATTACCTTAATGGCAACCAGGAATCTCCGTTTTTCTTTCGAAAAATTCTTTATTAGGCCACCCTCATATCTTGCAAAAGAAACCCTCCATAAGTCACCGAACGGCACAAAATGACATTGTCGTATTCTTTCCAGCCCTGGCAGTGGCGTGATTGTTGCCCGTGTGTTAGTGTTGGGGGAAAGCTACATGACTACTCTGCAGTGGCCATATGTGATCCGGTTCTTGGATGTCTAAGGGTATCCCAAAAGTCATATCCACTTTTACTGGAGACTTCAGATGTTTGTTAAAGGGAACGGCTTCCAGTATAAAACTCAGGGCTGGTCCGTTATATTCAATAGCACAGTCAGGAAATCGTCTCCTAAGCGCATTCGTCAAGCCTTTTTGAAAAGCTTTCCTCCACTCGTCTGCTTTCAGTTCCTGGTTGTTTGCATCGTAGATCCGAAAGAAATCTGGTCTGGAAAAGACTGTGGTCTCTGTACTTGGCAGAGGCTGGTGGGTCCGTTCTTAATTTGTACTCGAAGAGAAAATCAAATTCATCTGCAGGATATTTCTTCGTACGACTGTAGTAACTGCCGATCCCGAGAATCTTTGCATCAAACTTCACTTCTGTTGAAGCTGGAATGTATTCTTTATTGCGCATGTGATCGGATAAGCTTCTGACAAACTCCAGAACGGATGCCTCCAATTCTTTATTGTCATCTAGGTCAACCAGTAACTTCTGGCCCACCTCTTCCAGCCATTTATCAAGAAGGTACTGGCGAGAATCCATCCATTTGAACCGAGTACGCACGGTTTCATTGTAGGTCTTTTTAGATATCAGCTTCAGACCTGCCGTCTGCTGTTCTGCTTCACGTGCATCTTCGACGCTATCTGGCGTAGTGCATTCTTTTAAAGCAATACATTTTTCACGGGGCAAGGCTGACAGCTCGTCTTCGTCGCAAAAGGAAGCCATGATGCCATCGAAAATTATGCCAGTTGTCAGACAGCATGTCAAAAAATGCTGAATAAAAATAATGCCTGGGCAAAATTTATCCTTTTCACTAAAACCTAAACAATAAGCATGTTATGTATTTTGAGCTCGAGGCTAAGGTCTGATGTCGTTCATAACCACAACAGAAATGCTCAGTGTATAACATGTATATCAGATCCATATTCTGCTTCCGGATCTTGTTTCTGCAGGCAACCCACACAGCACAATTAACATCAACTAGGCAGCTTTGGCGTAATGCCTAGATTGAGAGTGTCGGCAATATTTTCGGCCAGCTGTCACAGTATTAATTTGCAATTATGCATTTAATCTATTACTTACTGACAAAAAATTTAACCAACATCGTTTGGCATTTGAAAACTGCCAGTAATGTGAAATAGGCCTAGAATACTCGAAAACACAAACAAAAACGGAAACCCCATCCCGGCAAGCTTCAGGCCGAGTTGTCAAAAATTTTACTTAATATTGTAAAGCTACCGTTTGACTTGGCAATAATCTAAGCAGAAACATTGTATAAGAACCTGGCTTCAGTCATAATTTAGGGGTGCATGATTGCAGCCTCCCCGTGGCGCACCTTGGGTATCAGGTCTTGTCGGACATTTTGTTCAGACTTGGCCTGATAGCGAATGCTCTCACACAGTGCAGTTATTAGATTGTACATAGCGACTCGAATTGACGTTGCAATCATTATCACCTGTTTTGGCACTGTATGACCATTTTGGGGTTGATGTGCCGTTAAACTGTGATACCATCATCATCGTCATCATCATCATATCTCATAAGCATCCTATGTCTCCGACATGTAACTTTAAAGTGAAAGCAGTTTAGTTTTTCCGTTTCAGTGTCATTTATTTTAGTGCTTTTCGGCTTTACTTTGTTGCATCTGTATCCAGTGTTACATCTTGTAGGGTGTTTAGCATTATAACATATTTTGTGGTTGATTACAGTCCAGCAAATTGAAAGGAAACATGACGGGGAAGATGTCACTATGCTGTGGGATCTGCCTGAGATCACCACTGGGCGCATCGTTGCTACTAACTTTTACCTCAACAATGGCGACATGGATACAGAAGGCTACTTCCTGAGAGCTGAATTTGAGAACGATGGCAGATGGAGAGGCACTTTTGTAAATTCTTCTTATGAAGGAAGACTAAGCAGTGACGGAACTCAACACGAGACTATCGGTTTCACTCTCCAGTCACTCACACTACAGCAGGACCCAGGGGATTATACATGTCGCCATTTGTTGGACATGACCCACAGTGGGGATCTACACAAGTCCTCTTCATTTATGGTAAATACGTTTACATATTCTTGTAGGTTTTTTTGTAATTGTGTCATATACATGTACATGTACCAGTATCACACAGTTATCATCAGTCATGTAAACAAAGACTAAAATCAGTGAAATGGCATAACAATACACTACTGTATGTTTCCTGTTGTTGTTTCCAGCTGAGCCTGATGTGATCCTGAGCGTGAGTCCGTCTATCCCAGAAGGAGGAGATGTGGCCATAACCTGTTCCTTTACCTCTCACTCACTCCCGCGTGACCATACTCCGATTGTCCATTATCGCTGGTGGAGAGATGAGACAGAAACAGGACAGGATGACAGCAACTCGCTCCCCACCCATGGTGACCCACGGCCATGATGCCACTCTATGGTGTAACGTGACATCTAGACCTGATACCACACAGTTCACATGGAGACGGAGTGAGGGTGGTATATCTGGGGAAGAGACTTCTGGAGTCAACTGGTCCAGGTTGAAGTTCCAGCCAATCACTTGCCTGGATACAGACAGATACAGCTGTGAGGCAACCAATAATATTCTAGATCCCACAACAGAGGACATTGACGCTGATGTGCAAAGTAAGACCAATGTTTAGATATAAAATACGGCAAAAAAGAAATGTTTGCTGGAAATAAATTGAAAATGACAGCTTCATAACCCAAAAAGAGCGAATTGTGTAGGGTTTTGTGTTTGCTGGAATTACATTGTGTAGTATCTATTTCCATATGGTCAGTACAAGTTGCTGCTTACTTTGGCTCAGTAATACACCATCTTTCACTGAAAATACATTGCTGACTCATGCCTGCCTGCATACATGTAAGCGAACATGCATGTACAGACTCTAGTTATTACATTGTTATTAAATATGCCATATGTAAACTTATTCACAATTTCAAAACAACGTGTTATTTCTACCTGTTCATCTTGCAGTACCCTGCCATGTTCATAGCATAACACAGTATTCGATAATAATATACAGTGATTGCTATAGGTCGATATTTCTGTTCTGGTTCCAGGCCCACCACGATACCCAGAGTACAGCCCACCCAGCCGCATTGTGGCAGTTCAGCAAAATGACCCTGCCAATTTTTCTGTGACATATTGTTCCAACCCTGAACCTAACTGGGACTGGGGATTCACATCTCCTAATGGTACTGTGGGGCAGATGGATGGTGTGGACTTTATCCCTGGTGGAAACACTGCCACCATAAGGATTGATGATGCACAGGAGCAACATTTTGGGAATTATACCATAACTGCCTGGAATAATCACGGAACTCCCACAGAGCCGGCTATGTTCATGCTGCAAGTTGGGGGTAAAAATGTGGAAATGTGTGGCCATAAAACACCAATGCAGAAAAGTTGAAAGACCACATACTATAATGAAAGACGTAATGTAATATTCATGACAATGTAGATTTTATTCTTGCTATGAATATCACAATGCCATATGGATGTACTTTTAAACATCCTTGTGGTAATACTACTGTTTGAAATGTTAGGCCACAGAAGTAACTTCAACTTGTCTTGTTTTTGTTTTTTGTTTTTTTTTTCAATTTGCACCTTCATATGGCTCATATTCCGTTTGTAAGGGAAATGACATTGCTGTATTATTTCCTGGTCAGGTCCTCCAGCTGCACCTTCGCATTTCAGTGTGCACAATTCTACCTGTGTGAGTGTTACACTGGAGTGGACTCCCGGTTATAATGGAGGCTCACCACAGTCATTCAGTATTGCATACAGAAATATAGAAAATGGGGACGAGTACAACAGTGGGCCAATAGGGGACAATTATGATGGATACATGCAGTACAAATTGACAGAAGGAATTCTGCCAGACACAAACTTCCTATTTCTCCTCTCAGTCAGCAGCAGTTTTGGGGACACCGAAGGACCACATGTTGAACATGCCACACCAGGTATATTACACTTGAGTACATTTAGTTTGTTTTTTAGGCAGTATGAAACATTAACACCTACATGTACGTTGTTTGCGCCTGCTATCTGTTAGCAAGAGGTGACCTGTTTCAAAGCATATATTTTTTTAAAATATATATTATTGCTATGGATATATATATAGAGAGAGAGAGGGAGACAGGAAGCTCAGTTCTTCCTCTGGTTGTGTTATTAATACAACCTTACTCCACACCTAAGGTAGTTTACACATGCGGGTGATCATCTCGTAGTCTAACTTCGGGCATGTAGTTACAACGCTCAACTAGTTTGAAAAAAAGTTTAAGAGACTGCTGTATTGCTATTCTGTATTAATTGTTTTGCAGCCTGCCCAGAAATGACCAACATAGAAATCACTTTGGAAGAAATTCAGGCTTTAATATCATGGGAAATATCAGGCTATGTCAGCCATGTCATCACCAAGAGCTGTGACGTTGACAGCAGAGTGTCACCTCTCTGTGTTAACACCACAGTCCATGATCCACTCAGTGTGAACCCCGCTACAGTGAATATTCCCGAGGGAGCCACACAATACAGATTTGACTTCTTCCTCTATGATTCCACGGATTTGGTGATGTCCTATATCGACGCCAAGTTTACTCTTATCGGTTTACCAGGTATGAAAGGTTCTAAATTTTTTGATCCGTGAGGGCACTGCAGCCTTTTAACTCAAATAAACTACTAGCTAATTCCCAATGCTTGTAACACCGAACTGTTAATGTATTACTTTATCAGACATACGCGTATCGTCTGAACGTTACTATATCCAGTTTTTCCGTCGATCAAGGTTTCAATTATATCTGTTGTATTATCGAAATATTGCGGACAAGTTTAAAATTAATTTGGCAATACCTTTTCTCTCCATATCTAAAACGTTTTAATTTAAATTAAAACACATACCTCCTGTGGTTCATGGGTAGGCCTAAGTAGAAAATATCTTAGATGTGAACGAATATTGTTTAATAAGTGTCTGTACAATAACTTAATTTAACTTTAAAATACATGCACATTTAGCATATTAATAGAGGACACATGGCATATTTCAGGTTCGGGATTCCCTGCCGTGGCTGTGGCAGTCTCTATCACAGTTTGCTTGCTCGTCATTGTTGCTGTCATAATAGTATTTATCCTTTACCGTCCGGGTCATTTCATCAAAACCAAAGGTTCGTACAGTAGAAATGTGCAAAATAGTACTTCAGTTACTTCTTAAACACATCAGTAGACATGATATTTGCAGTAACAAAATCTAATTCTGGTTATCATAACCGATGGTTAATGGTTCATGATGTGATTGTCATATACTGCTTTGTGTCCTAAGTAATCACGCAACGTTGAATGCAATAACTTTAATACCTAACTCTAGTAATCAGGCTTACTAGCAGTACACTAGTATATATTTACACGTAGAGAACTTTCAACCGTGGCACTGTAGGCTGTGTCTGCATATATGTGACATTTAGTTAGTAAAGATAATGTATAACGTTACAAAACCTCCACTGCAATATTTCATGTTGCTTGCATCGCATTTATTTTGTGAGCACAATACATGTACTTTAGGCAAAAAAGGGCGCATTATCGCAGCAGAGCAAGCGTACGTGAATTCGGAAGTACTGCACCTGTCTGGAACATCTGGTTCAAGACATGTTGACACGTCGGGCCAGGAATATGAGTCTCTGGATGGACAGTCACGTGATAGGGAGTCACAGGTAAAATATCACGTGGTAGGAACTGAAAAATGTAAGACCGTTTCTGAGAAAAGCCTCTACATGCGCCATATCTATTGTGAAGTCGAGTCACATTGACTTTGACTCACATGAACTGTCACATGAAGATGATCGCATTATCTCTCCTTGCACTCATGTGGTACGGACTGAAAGGGTTCCAAAGTGGTTCCTTTTCCATGTAGTGATGGAATTCGGTATTGATTATCGTATATATAAAATAGGTTTTTATATTTTATATACATGTATGTGTTTCACACCTTTAGAGACAAAACAACCATAATTATTGATCTAAACGATTTAAACGGTAAACCTCAGATATAAGGTTCACTGTTCACCAAAATATTTTCCTTTCAGCATGAACCATATTCGAATCTTCGTAAGACCACGCCAATTATCCGAGCCAAGGACGTGACGTTTGTAGAGGATATCGCCCGTGGTCATTTTGTCACAGCCAAAGTTGCAATAAGGAAAGTTTCAGGCTACGTGGTCAAACGGTTAGGAGGTGTGTATTCTTAAGTCTGAAAATTTCTTTCTAGTTGCAATGTGTCATAACACAAGTTCAAAAGAGTTGCATAACATTGTTTCCGCAATTTACAATTTGCATTTTAGCACATGTACGTAGAAATAATTGGAAACTCATGGATATGACGACGGTAATATGTATGTACTGGGCCACCAAACTGAAACTTTGGTGTGGAGATCGTGTGTTAGAAGGTAATAGGAAGTGCTGGGTAGGGATAGGTTTTTCGGCTTGGAACAGCACAGTCACGAATTAAAATAAGCATGAATAGGCAATTTGGTAAAGGTACATAGAGGTGTGTATACATTATACCGACATATAACAGACAAATGATCGAATTGTGCACTGTGTTTACAGACAATATGGGCAGAGCAGATCCGGTATACTCGCGGTATCTGCTGGGACAAGCCAAGGCGATGTCGCGTCTGTGTCACCCCAACGTTATAACTCTGGCCGGGCTATGTACAGAAGGTAGGTCTGCTGTCTCTGTCTATCAGTTTATTACTTGGAATGAAAGAATGGAGACATGAATTTATTCTGTTAATTCTTTTCGAGGCAGTAGCAGATAAAGACAAGGGGTAACCAAAAGAAGCATAGCATAAAATGAATCAATTACAGAGTGCTACGTTACTTGTACGTGTGTACAGGTTCAGGTTTCAGCAAATTCTAATTTCGTCCGATCGTTTTTTCTTTCAGGCATCCCGTCCCTGATAACAGAATTTGCTGCCATTGGAACTCTCCGTCAGTATCTTTCCCAGACAGCATCCAATGTCTACAGTAATATGGCGACAGCTACAGATCTGCAAAAGTGTGCCAATGAGTGCGCGAATGGCGCTGTGGCAGTCAATAGGCTTGCCGTGAGTCGAGACATCGAAGCAGACAATACTTTACAAAAGGAGCCAGAATCCGATATATACATAGTTATTGTATAGAGGTATATTCAGAGCCAATCAGTAGTAATGCTAGATGTTACCGACCAAAGATAGAAATAACCAACCTAGCCAAGTTGTAAGCCTTCTACATTGTGTATGAATGGCGTTTGGTTACGAAATTTAAATTTACTTTCAAACCATAGTATCAATTATTGCAAAATATACCCCATGGTGACAAAAATGAAATAACCAAAGTGGGTAACAGCTTTATAAATTCAGAACAGTTGCCCATGCAGTTTAGGTAACGCTGTCTATGCTGCAGATACCAGTTTTAATTTAAAACGGTTAATTCCGGGTGCTTTTTTGCCCAATGAAATTAACTCAGAAAAGTTCAGTTCACTGCTACATGAAGCAACGTGCTACACTGTCTTAAAATTAACTTTCGGAATTCTTGTTTATTCCTTTTTATAGTTAGTACTAGGTATTTCGGGGGATCGATCTCGTAACAAAATGGCAGCTGTTGACAATTCGTGGTAACTGTTTATATTGCCAATATTGCATTATATGATCACGTAAACGAACACAGAATGACGAATAAAGAATATGAAGTCATGTGTGGATGGAGGCATCCACAGAGGACGTTATGACAGACGTATTGCTGGCGGTATTATATGCATGTCTAACCGAGTCAGTATAGTTTGCAGTTAAAATGTTTTATGTTATTTAGGCATCAGTCCTTCACTACAGCCTGAGCTCCTACCACGTCCTGCTGGATTCCAACCGAGTGTGTAAACTGACTGGGTTTGCCATGGCCGAGGTGGTCAGAGACAGGGAGAGATGGGAGAAAGAGAATGGGGTAAGGTAACAGGAGAACGTTATATAACGGTAGAAGAGTTGAAGATGCAGGAAAATCTGTGTTCATTCATTAGTGGTGCATGAAAATCGGCCATTTTCATGTTAAAATTTATTCACAATTTACCCTCCCCCCTCCCAGGTTGACCGTCAAGTCCGATGGATGTCCCCTGAGACCCTGACAGATCTGACCCACACAGTTCACTCGGATGTCTGGGCCTTTGGAGTACTGCTGTGGGAGATTTTCACATACGGTGGGTATAATATTACGTAATAGTATAAACAAGCAAATACCCTTAAGGTGGTATGTACTATTAACGTGTACTTCCATAGGTTTACAATGGTATTTTGCTTATCATTTCCTGTGGGAAATACCTTATCAACTGCTTTCACCATTC